>Ga0137306_100309_pt2 | contig 20929 bp, 21 predicted proteins | sample Inofroosms_March_FD_97187 | JGI IMG/M metagenome (GOLD analysis project Ga0137306, IMG submission 97187) | Mouse cecal microbial communities from Vienna, Austria - N-Acetylneuraminic and N-Acetylglucosamine D2O microcosms_March | ecosystem: Host-associated > Mammals > Digestive system > Large...
GAAGCAGGCTTTCGCCAATCCTGCTGATCCTGCTTTCGGCAGTCCTGGGTCTCGCGGCCTATGGGGGCGGTATCCCATGAGGTTCCTTGAAAAACAATCGCTTGCTATTGAAATAGCCTGCTTTTTGTAGTAAAATAGGAGCTGCCAAAGGAGAGGATTCCTATGTTGAAAGTGGACCGCTTCGGCCCTGTTTTTAAGCAGATCCATGACGCGCTGGAAAAAAACGCGAATAACCTGCTGCGTGCCGACGATTTGACAATGGCGCAGGTCCACCTGCTCTTTCTGCTGGAGGAGAGTCCGGACGGTTGCTACAGCCTGAAGGAGCTGGAAAGAAGGCTGCGTGTCGCCCAGTCCACAATGGTTGGCGTTGTGAAGCGATCGGCACAGAAGGGATTTGTCGAGTGCTATGGGGACCCGCATGACAAACGGGTCAAACATGTACGGATCACCCCCGAGGGACGGCGGATCTGCGCGGCGGCGCAGAAACATATGGGCGAATCGGAGGAGCGGTTTCTGAAAGGGATCAGCCCGGCGGAACGGGCGCTTTTTCTGGAGTTGCTTTACAAAGTTTTGCGGAACCTCTCGTAACATTCCCCTCTGTGTTTGGGGAATGTTTTTTGGCTAAATAAATCGCTCGCTATTGATATTGTGCGATTGAAAGGGGACGATATCTATGAGAAACAGTGGAACATTAGAGGGCTTCGGCTCCGGGCCGGTCGCTATGACCGTGTTAAAAAATGCAATTCCCGCAATTCTTGCGATGCTGATGGTCCTGGTTTACAACTTGGCGGATACCTTTTTCATCGGCCAGACCCACAATGCCTATCAGGTCGCGGCGGTTTCGCTCGCCACACCGGTTTTCCTGACTTTTATGGCGCTTGGTACGGTGTTCGGCGTCGGCGGCACCTCGGTCATCTCCCGGGCGCTCGGGGAAAAACGGATGGACTACGCCTTAAAGGTATCGGCATTCTGTATGTGGTCCTGTGTCGCGGTGGGGATCGTGGTGGCGGTTCTGTTTTATCTCTTTATGGACGAACTGCTCCTGCTGATCGGAGCCAGTACGGAAACCTGGGAGCTGACCAGGGATTACCTGAACATTGTGACCCTCTGCGGGCCATTTGTGCTGATCGGGAACTGTTTTTCCAACATCCTGCGCGCGGAGGGTCAGCCGACCCGGGCGATGACCGGCATGGTGGCCGGCAATCTGCTGAATGTCGTTCTTGACCCGGTGATGATCCTCGGGTTCGGTTGGGGGGTTACAGGTGCAGCGATTGCTACCGTCATCGGGAACCTGGCGGGCGCAGCGTACTATATCCTTTATTTCCTGCGGGGCAACTCCAATCTTAGCATCGGACTTTCGGAATTTACCGCGGGGGAAGGGGTCTGCCGTTCGGTGCTGGGGATCGGGATTCCGGCATCGCTTGGCTCGCTGCTGATGAGTGTTTCCCAGATCGTTACCAACAGCCTGATGTCCGGATACGGCGATATGGCGATCGCAGGGATCGGGGTGGCGATGAAGGTTACCATGATGATCGGGATGGTGTCGATCGGGCTGGGGCAGGGGATACAGCCGCTTCTGGGGTACTGCATCGGTGCGAAAAACTGGGAGCGGTACAGCGGAATCCTGCGGTTTTCCCTCCTGCTTTCGCTGGTGCTGGGGGTCACATTGACCGGTGTCTGTTATCTGTTTACCGATGCCATCGTCAGTGCATTCCTGACCCAGCCCGAAGTGCTTGAATACAGCGTCCAGTTCGCCCGGATCCTGCTTTCAACCAGTTTCCTGTTCGGGATTTTCTACTGCCTTATCAATGCGCTTCAGGCGATGGGGGCAGCGGCCGCTTCGTTCCTCATCAACATCAGCCGCCAGGGCCTGATCTACATCCCCGCGCTTTTCCTGCTCAGGCAGCTTATGGGTGCGAACGGACTGGTCTGGGCACAGCCGGTCGCGGACTTGCTCTCTCTGCTGCTTGCCGCCGTTCTCTATGGGGTTTCGTTCACCAGGCTGAAGCAGGGGAATGCGGGTTCACTGGGGATGATTCCAGCAGCAGACAGTATTTGAATGGCAAAGCGGCAGCGGTTGCTCGTCCTGCATCATTGGCGTGGGACGAGCAAAAAGGAGTTTGCAGAATCAGGAAGGTTCTGCAAACTCCTTTTTTAAATCAATCAGGCGCTGGTTGCTGCTTCCCCGGAACTGCAAACTGAGATCCCGCAGCGATTCCACATACCGCCCATCAATCAACAGATCACAAAGCCGGAGCAGGTATAGGACATCAGGCTCGGTTTTTCCTTTTTCGAGCAGCTCCTCGAAGGTATAGCCCGAATAGACTACAATATTTTTGCCCAATGCCCGAACCCGTTCCCCCAGTTCACAGAGGGCTGCTGCCTGGCAGAACGGCTCCCCGCCCGAGAAAGTCACACCGCTGATCAGCGGGTCGGAACCGATCTGCTGGAGGATTTTTTCGGTGTCGGCGGGATAGCCGCCCTCAAAATCGTGGGTATCGGGGTTATGGCAGCCCGGACAGTGGTGCGGACAGCCCTGCACAAACACAACATATCGTATCCCCGGCCCATCCACGATAGAATCGGAGATGCAGCCGGAGATACGCAGCTGTGTATTCACAGCTTTACTTCCCGGGTAACTACGTGTTTCACCCGTTCACTCACCTCGGCACGCTTGGCGTTGTTGAAGCGGTCGAGAGTGCCGACCAGATAACCGGTGATCCGGCGGATCCGCTCGAAGCCGACCCCTTCGCCTACCATCATTTCGTTGGTGTTGTTCTGTACATTCAGATTTTCCATCATGAAACCTCCCTTTTATTTTGTGACTTTTACGCTTTTGACAGGGTGCTTTTTCACTTGCAAAAAGCATCCTCTTGCCGCTCCAGGGCGGCAATTCACCCCAAAAAAGCGCTTCTCAGGATAAAGCGTTCCGCGCTCATCTCGCGCTAAGAGCCCGCCTTCGGCGGGTTGCGCTCGAAACGCTTCGCTGCGGCTCGCAGTGCGGAGCGCGTCGGGGGCGCCGCCCCTCGACCCCGCCACCTTTGAAAAGGTGGACGAAACTTTTGGTTTGATCATGCATCTTTATTGTAGCTGTGATAGCCTGAAAACGCAACCGGAGGCGCAGAAAATATTTTTAGAAATTGAACGAACAGGAGGTCAAAGATGGAACCGATTTTTTACACTGTGAAGCAGATCAACGGGGATTATGCGGTGCTGCTCTCGGACAGCGGCGTGGAGAATACCGTGGCAATGGCGTTGCTCCCGCCCGAAACCGACGAAGGGATGCGGCTGCTGTGGGAAAATTTCACCTATAGCGTCACAGGATAGGGCCAAAAATATAGCGAATCTACGAAAAGTCCGGGAGAGACCGGGCTTTTCCTTGCATTTTCAGTGGATTGTGATAAAATGGAGTAAATATGTCTACATTGGGAGGCGCAGCGATGTCGGAAACGATCCTATCCTTACAGAACATTCATAAAACATTTGGTACGGCCGAGGCCCTCTCCGGCGTGAGCCTTGAGGTGGAACGCGGGGAATTTCTGACCCTGCTCGGCCCGTCCGGATGCGGCAAGACCACCACGCTGCGGATCATCGCGGGGCTGGAAGCCCCGGACAGCGGGCAGGTACTGCTCCAGGGACAGGATGTCACCGGCTGGGAGCCCAACCGCCGCAATGTCAATACCGTGTTCCAGAGCTACGCACTTTTTCCACATATGAACGTGGCCAGGAACATCGGCTATGGGCTGCGGCTGAAAAAGACCCCCAAACCGGAGATCGCCCGCCGGGTGGAGGAGATGCTCGCGCTGGTACAGCTTCCGGGCTATGGCGGGCGTCTGCCCAACCAGCTTTCGGGCGGGCAGCGGCAGCGGGTGGCGATCGCGCGGGCGATTGTCAACGATCCGGCGGTGCTCCTGCTCGACGAGCCGCTCGGGGCGCTCGACCTACAGCTCAGGCGGCAGATGCAGACCGAATTGAAGGCGCTCCAGAAGGACCTCGGGATCACCTTTATCTATATCACCCACGACCAGGAGGAGGCGCTCAACATGAGCGACCGGATCGGGATTATGAATGCAGGGAAAATCCTCCAGCTCGGCACGCCGGACGATGTTTATGAGCGTCCGCAGACCCGGTTTGCAGCCGAGTTCATCGGGCAGAGCAACATTCTGCATGCATCGGTAGAACAGGTATGTGCAGACGGGACGATGTTGCTGTCGTTTGCGGGCGGGACGGTCAAAGCAGCCGGGACCGGCCGTCCAGGCGAACGGCTGGTGCTTTCGGTGCGCACCGAACGGGTGCGGTTCGGCGCGGAAAGCCAATATGGGTTTGCCCTGCCCGGGACAGTAAAAGCCCACAGTTATACAGGCGGTATGCTCCGCACCACCCTGCTCCTTCCAGACGGGCAGGAGCTGACTGTCAACGGGATGGGCGGCGGACACAGCCGCGCCGATGTGGGGGAGCCGGTGCAGGTCTACTGGAACCCGGCCTGCGCGATCGTGGTGGAACGGGAGGGAACGCCATGAACAAAAGACAGAACCGTTTCCCAGCTGCCGCAGTCCCGTTCCTGCTCTGGACGGTGGTATTTGTTGCGATCCCGCTGATCTATATCCTCTGCATGAGCTTCCTCAAGCGCGCACAGACCTGGGGTGTGGTCGCCGAATTTTCGTTTGACAGCTATGCCCGGATGGTTACCCCGACCTACCTCAAGGTCTACGCCCAAAGCATGTGGCTTGCGGTGCTTACCACCCTGTTCACCCTGCTGATCGGCTATCCGTTTTCCTGCTTTGTTTCGCGGCTGTCGGAGCGGCGGCGTTCGCTTGTGCTGCTTCTGGTGGTGGTGCCGTTCTGGACCAACTCGCTTGTCCGGATCTACGGCTGGATGATCCTGCTGCGCAGTCAGGGAGTCATCAACACGCTGCTCATCGCGCTCGGCGTGATCGAAACCCCGCTCAAGCTGCTCTATAATTTCGGTGCAGTGCTCGTGGGGATGATCTATGCGCTGCTCCCGTTTATGATCCTTTCGACCTACAGCGCGATTGAAAAGCTCGATCCATCACTGGTGGAAGCGGCGCGTGACCTCGGTGCAGGCCGGTGGCGGGCGTTCTGGACGGTCACTGTGCCCATGACCCGCGCGGGCATCATGGCGGGATGTGTGCTGGTGTTTATCCCCTCGGTGGGGCTGTTCTTTATCTCCGACCTGCTCGGCGGCGCAAAAACCATGCTGCTCGGCAATCTCATTAAAAATGAGCTGCTCACTGCCCGTGATTGGCCGATGGGCGCCGCCCTTTCGGTGGTGATGATGGCTATGACCCTGCTGGTAATCGGCATCTATCAGAAGTGCTCGGGCGAACGCGGACTGGAGGGGATCCTGTGAAAAAACGCACCTTTCTTCCGGAATGCTATATTCTGTTTGTTCTGCTGCTGCTCTATCTGCCGATCGCAGTGGTGGTGGCCTATTCGTTCAATGACACCAAGCTGTTCCATTGGGCGGGCTTCACCTTCGATTGGTACAGCCGGCTGATGCGAAACCGCAACATTATCGACGCCTTCTTCAACAGCCTGAAGCTGGCGGCTTTGAGCAGCCTTTCGGCCGCAGTGCTCGGAACGGTCGGGGCGGTTGGGGTCTCGCGGCGGCATTTCCGGGGGCGCGCTTCCCTCGAAAATCTCTCGCTCATCCCGATCATGATCCCGGAAATCATCCTGGGGATGGCCTATCTCGCATTTTTCTCGTTTCTGCGCCTGCCGATGGGGATGCTCACCCTCACCCTTGCGCACACAACGTTCTGCGTCCCGTACATTTTTGTCAATGTCAAGGCCCGGCTGACCGGTCTGGACCCGTCGATCACCGAGGCTGCGCGTGATCTCGGTGCGGGCGGGTTCCGGGTATTCTTTGACATCACCCTCCCGCTGATTTTACCGTCGGTGCTCTCCGGCACCCTGCTCGCGTTTGCCATGAGCATGGACGACGTTATCATCAGCTTTTTTACGACCGGCGTTCAGACCAATACGCTGCCGCTCCAGGTTTACTCGATGCTGAAAACCGGCGTGACGCCCGAGGTCAACGCGCTTTGCACCGTCATGCTCGGGGTGGTGTTCCTGTTGGTCGCGGTCGGACGGCTGGCGGCATCTGTCCGCCGCAGGTTCAGGGGCGTTGCCCCCGAACCCCCGCATCTGGCCTAAGAACCCGTCTGGCATCTAAGAACCCGTATTCACAACCATTCGACACCGTCTGAGCGGGTCTTTTGCCGGCCTGCCGCGTTGAAAAATCTTGCAATACACAAAGGATTGTCTGCGTTTTTTCGCCTTGCAGGGCAGCAAAATCCCTCGCCCATCCGGCATCCTCTGATTATGAATACAGGTTCTAAAGCTTTACTCAATTTTTCTCGAAAAATTGCAGGGTCGAGGGGCAGAGCCCCCGCCGCCGTGTGCACACGGCGGAACGCTTTATCCTGAGAAGCGTATTTTTTTGGTTCTTTTTTTACAAGAGAAAAAAAGAACATTTTCCATATACCAATCCAACCGAACAAAGTAAAAAAGGAGAGAGCTATGAAACAGATCAAGCGCATTTTTACAGCCCTGCTGGCGGCGTGCACGCTGGCAGCGGCATCGGGTTGCAACGGGGATTCCGCTTCTTCCAGCCAGATCATCGGCGGTGCGGACGGTCCGACCAGCATCGTCCTCACCAATGATCCCAAGCCCACAGAGGGGGACGAGGAAAAGGTCCTCAACATCTTCACCTGGGCGACCTACTTCCCGGACGACATCCTCGCGGAATTCACCGAGCAGACCGGCATCAAAATCAATTACAGCAATTTCTCCAGCAATGAGGAGATGCTTATGAAACTCGAGGCAGGCGGTGAATATGACCTTGTCCTTGCCAGCGACTACATTATCGACATCGCCCGCGGAGAGAATCTGCTCGCCCAGCTGGACCAGTCCAAAATCCCCAACTTCGGCAACATCAACCCTGCCTTCCAGGGCAAGTTCTATGACCCGGAAAACCAGTATACCGTCCCATATGCAGCCGGGATTCCGCTGCTGATCTATAATCCCGATATGGTCGATTTCGAGGTCAAGGGCTTTGAGGACCTCTGGAACCCCGCCTTTGCAGATTCGATCGTGGTGATGGACGATGCCCGGAATGTTATCGGCCTGACCCTCAAAACCCTTGGAAAAAGCCTGAACGAAACCGACCCCGCCGTACTCGACCAGGCAAAGGAGAAGCTGTTCTCCCTGAAACCCAATATCCGCGCCCTTGATTACGATTCCCCCTATAACCTCATGCTTTCGGGTGAAACGGCGATCGGTTATATGTTTACCTCCCAGATCATTACCGCCCTCAACGAGAATCCCAACCTCAAGGTGGTATTCCCCGAGGAGGGGCTTGGCTTCGGGATTGATTCCTGCTTTATCCCTGCGCAGGCTCCCCACCCGGATAATGCACACCAGTTCCTTGACTTTATCCTCGATGGCCAGCGTTCCGCGCATATCACCGACCAGATCTATTACATCAGCTGCAATTCCGCTGCGAGCGAGTACCTGGAAAATCAGGCGCTTGTGATCCCCGATGAGGCGATCGAAGGCGCAGAGTTCATGCAGGATGTAGGCAGTGCAACCCAGACCTATAATGACATCTGGGCTGAATTTAAACTCCAATAAACCAGTTTGAATCCGCGTGGAAAAACAGCCGGACGGTTTTACCGTCCGGCTGTTTGCTGTTTTCCGCCTTTTTTCACCCTTCCAGAGCTTCAGCGGTTTCCGCCCTTTTCGACCAGTTCGTTTTGTTCGTTGAATTCCAGCTCTATCACCGTCGAACGGGTATAGCGGATGATGGTATCCAGCCGCTTGCGCTCGTCCGGCGCGTAGAACACATAGGAGACGCCCTCTTTTTTTGCGCGGCCGGTACGCCCGATTCGGTGGGTATAATACTCGTTCTCAAGCGGGATTTCGTAGTTGACCACTGCATCCACATCGGTGACGTCGATCCCGCGCGCCGCTACATCGGTTGCAACCAGGATGTCGATCCCTTCCCCACGGAATGCAGCCATAATCTTGTTCCGTTCGCTCTGCCGCATGTCCCCGTTGAGGCAGTCGGCGTTAAAGCCGCGTTCCCGCAGAAGGCCCGCAAGGCTGGTGGTGCTGTATTTGGTGTTGCAGAAGATCATGACTTTACGGTAATCGTGAATCTGCAAAATATAGACCAGATCTGCCAGCTTTTGGCGTCCGGTACTCTCAAGCATATACTGGGTGATCTTCGGCTCGCTCTCCTTCACCGGCTCGACTGTCAGTTCGACCGTATCCCGCTGGTAGAGCCAGCCGATGTCCATGACCTCCCGGGAGATCGTTGCCGAAAACATTACCATCTGCTTGTCCTTCGGCAGACGGTCAAGAATCTTGCAGACATCCTTATAGAAGCCCATGTCGAGCATCTCGTCCGCCTCGTCGAGTACAGCAATCCGGGTTTTAGAAAGATTGATCGTTCTGCGGTTGAGGTGGTCAAGCATCCGGCCCGGGGTTGCGACTACGATCTGCGCACCGCGCTTGAGCGCTTTGATCTGCCGGTCGATCGGCTGTCCGCCATAGACCGCCACGACCTTGATCTCCGGCCGGAAAAAGGCGAGCTGCCGCAGCTCTTCGGTGATCTGGGTGCAAAGCTCCCGGGTCGGGCAGAGGATGACCGCCTGCACCTGGTTTGCCTGCGTGTCGATCTTCTCGATGATCGGCACGCCAAATGCGCAGGTCTTGCCGGTCCCGGTGGGCGCCTTGGCAATGATCTCGTGTCCCTCCATCATCACCGGGATCGCTTTTTCCTGTATCTCGGTCATCTCGGTAAATCCCATCCGGTCAATCGCTTTCTGAATCTCTTCTGAAAGATTCAGTTCGCTGTAATTTGCCATTTTTGTTCCCCTCCATCTCGTTAATGTCTATTATACCACACCCCCATTCCCACGTAAAGACAAGGTTGCCGGAATCTGACGGGAAAAAGCATTTTCAGTAGAAGCCACGATTTTTTGTCTGTTTTTTTGCGCAATCAAAAGCCCGTCTCCTTTGTAAGTGAAAAAGCATCCTACAAAATCTATGGAACAGGCTTCCCCTATATTCAACCAAACCCAAAAGAAAAAAGGCCAATACTGTGCCATAGCTGCACAGCATCAGTCTTTTTTCAGTCCTTATAAGTAACCATTATTATTTCAATCCACAGGGCGTTGGTCCACGATTCCCTGACAAGATTAGTTTATCGAATCTGGCTCCAAAAGTCAATCCCATGTATGTATCATACAAATTATTTTAATAAAGGTTATTTATAATATATATTGATTCAGCTCTATAAATACTATATAATGTTGGATATAGAAGTTTCTTTGGAATTTTTGTTTGCGGGAGGTTGATACGGTATGTTCGACTTTAAGGACTTGATGAGCTTTGGATTATTTCTTCTGGCGCTGCTTACTTATATATCCCAAAGCAGTTGAAAAGCCCCCTGCTGATCGCAGGGGGCTTAGAGTATGCTTTAAATGAAGCGTCCAGGGTTGATCTTGATGCCAGGGCCCATGGTGGTAGCGACCACACAGGATTTGACATACTGGCCCTTTGCCGCAGCGGGCTTCGCCTTGACGATTGCGCCGAGCAGGGTGTCGAAGTTCTGCTGGAGCTTCTCCACGCCGAACGAGACCTTACCGATCGGGCAGTGGATGATGTTAGTCTTGTCGAGACGGTACTCGATCTTACCGGCTTTCGCCTCCTGAACCGCCTTGGCGACATCCGGGGTGACGGTGCCCGCTTTCGGGTTCGGCATCAGGCCGCGGGGACCGAGGATTTTACCGAGACGTCCCACAACGCCCATCATATCCGGGGATGCGATCACAACGTCGAACTCCATGAAGCCTTCCTTCTGGATCCGCTCCATCAGGTCCTCCGCGCCGACGATCTCCGCGCCTGCGTCGAGCGCTGCCTGTGCTTTGTCGGCCTTCGCAAAGACCGCTACCCGCACCTTTTTGCCGGTGCCGTTGGGCAGAACGACCGCGCCGCGAACCTGCTGGTCAGCATGACGGGAGTCTACGCCCAGGCGGACATGGACTTCGACCGTCTCGTCGAATTTGGCCTTGCCGGTTTTGGTGCACAGATCAAGCGCTTCAGCGGTGTCGTACAGCTTCAGATGCTCAACAAGCTTTGCGCTTTCGGAATATTTCTTACCGTGTTTCATCTAAATATTTCCTCCTTAGAGTGGTCATTAACGGAATTTTCCTCCCACCCGGGCACTTTAGTCCGCGACTTCAATACCCATGCTGCGGCAGGTACCGGCAATCATGCTGATCGCGGAGTCGATATTGGCCGCGTTCAGGTCGGGCATCTTGGTCTCAGCGATCTTCTGAAGCTGCTCTCTGGTGATCTTGCCCACCTTGGTCTTGTTGGGCACGCCGGAGCCGCTGTTGAGGTTGAGTGCCTTTTTAATCAAAACAGCCGCAGGGGGCGTTTTGGTGATAAAGCTGAAGGAACGGTCGGCATACACAGTGATGACAACCGGGATGATGAGGCCGGCGTCGTTTTTCGTACGCTCGTTGAATTCCTTGGTGAATGCCATGATGTTGACGCCATGCTGACCCAGCGCAGGGCCGACCGGCGGAGCAGGCGTTGCCTTGCCTGCCGGGATCTGTAGTTTGATAAAGCCAACTACCTTTTGAGCCATTGAAAAGCACCTCCAAAATTAGTGGTTCATTCCGGGCGGCGGAACCCGCCGGCCCTCCCACAAGCCGGCTCACGCCGGCCCATATCGCCGGATTTACACCGGCACCCTCTGAAAAGATTTAGTCCAGGGATTCAATCTGGTCAAGCTCCAGCTCGACGGGAACATCCTTGCCCATCATCGAGACGGTCACCCGCACCACCGAGTTCTGAAGGTCGATCTCATCGACCACGCCGATGAAGCCTTCGAGGTAACCGTCCGCCACCCGGACCGAATCGCCGACCGAGAAGTTGACCTCGACGTTGCGGACCTCGACGCCCAGCCGCGCGACCTCTTCTTCGGTCAGCGGGACCGGCTTGCTGCCCGGCCCGACAAAGCCGGTGACGCCGCGGATGTTGCGCACGATATACCAGCTCTCGTCGGTCATAATCATCTTGACCAGCACATAACCGGGGAAAATTTTGCGCTCCACATCACGCTTTTTGTTGTCCTTGATTTCCGTGACCGTTTCAGTGGGAACCTTTACCTCGCCGATCAGGTCGTGGAACTTGCGGTTTTCAACCGCTTTTTCGATGTTAGTGGCCACCTTATTCTCGTAGCCGGAATAGGTATGCACCACATACCATCTCATCGAATCTGACATGCGCGTACCTCCCACCAGTTCAGATCGGAATTTCGGGACGCCGTCACAGTAGGCTGAGGAAGAATTTAATCAGATAGGAAGTGATAATGTCCAGACCGCCGATAAACACCGCCGAAACCGCCATCACGCCCAGCACGATGCCGGTATTGTTCATGGCGTGCTTTTTGTCCGGCCAGACGATCTTTTTCAGCTCGCCCTTCACGTCCTTGAAAAATTTCTTGCTCTTCGCGATGAATCCGGGTTTTTTCTGCACCGCATTATCTGCCATGATAAGACCCGCCTTTCATCCTTACTTGGTTTCCTTGTGCAGCGTGTGCTTCCGGCAGAACTTGCAGTATTTGTTCATCTCAAGCCTGTCCGGATCGTTTTTCTTGTTTTTCATCTTGTTGTAGTTGCGCTGCTTGCACTCGGTGCAAGCCAGGGTAATTTTCACTCGCATGTTTCGGCACCTCCTGATTTTACCGGAATTTTTTGCCTCCCTCGTAAAGGAAACACTGTGGTTTTGGACATAAAAAAATAACCCTTTTAGAGGTATCCTTATTGTATCACAAACCAGAATGGCTCGTCAAGCGGCAGTTTATGCAGAGTTGTATCAAAAATCCGTCCGGTTTTTGGGTAATTTTGCGCATAACCGCCGGATATGGTACCGCTTTTTGCAAAAAGGGCTTGACTTGGAGCGGGCTTAAAGTGTTATGGTATAATCAGGACACAGCGTACTAGTAGTTCCACAGGCTTTGAGAGCCGCCGAAAGGCGGCTCTCAGCGCGGAGCAAAGGCTGGTGAAACGTTTGGAACCTGCTGGGCATCTTTGGAAGAGGGCTTTTTTGCAAGTGAAAAAGACTTCTGGCTTTAATCCAATGAATTCAAGGGGGGAGCACTCTATGACAATCGCTGAAGTGAGCAAAAAATATGACATCACTGCGGATACGCTGCGGTACTATGAGCGGATCGGACTGATCCCGCCGGTACCACGCAACGGGAGGGGCATCCGGGACTATGATGAAAGGGCCTGTGCCTGGGTAGAATTCATCAAATGTATGAGGGGCGCGGGCTTGCAGATCGACGCGCTGATAGAGTATGTGTCCCTCTTCCAACTGGGGGACGCTTCAACAGCCGCCCGCAAACAAATCCTGATGGATCAGCGGCAGCAGCTCGCTGAACGGATCACGACGATGCAGGCGGTGCTTGACCGCCTGGACTACAAAATTTCGATCTATGGGGAAACCGGCTTTGAAGGTGAAGCCGAACTTCGCTGATATTAGATAAGGGGGCCGCTTTGGGAAGGCGGCTCTCTTTTAATGTGGGCAAATTCCCGCTGCGGCGCAGGAATACCTGTCCCGCCGGGAGCATATGGATAATGCAGCCTGCCGCGATTGCCAGCGGTGCAGAAATGTGGTATAGTCTAGGAAATCAAAATACCCCGAACTGTTTTCTGATGAAGGAGCCTTTTATGAAACATTCCCATCTTTTGAAACCACTTTCCACTCTGCTTGCGGTTCTGTTTTGTCTGCAGCTGTCCTCCTGCACGCCGGCAAAAACGACGGCCGAAGCATTTGACGATTTTGTGGAGGAGCTGCCCACGCAGGTCATAGGCGCAAACAATCTTTCACTGAATGTCCTGTTTGAGAATCCGCAGGACTACGGTTTTCCGACGGCTCTTTACGAGCTGCCCTATTCGGATGAGCAGGATTATCAGGACTCGATCGAATGGGCGGACGCGCTGTTGGAGGCGCTCGGGCAGTTTCCCTATGAAGAGCTGGACAGCCGGCAGCAGCTCACCTATGATGTCATCAAGGATTATTTTACAAGAAATAAAAAATTACAAGAATATTACTATTTGGATAATAAATATCTGGGGAGTTTCCTGGGCTATCAGGCAAACCTGCCGATCCTGCTCGAGAATTTCACTTTTAACCGGAAAAGTGATCTGGACAGCTATTTCAACATCCTCGAAACAGCAGAGGAGACTTTCCTCAAATATGCGGAACTGGAGAAGGTGCGGCTGGAAAACGGGTATGGGATGAGTCAAAAGATGTTGGATCTGGTGATCGCCCAGTGTGAGACTTTTGCCGCAGATGGGGAACCGTTCCTGATCGAGTCGGTCAACAGGCGGATCGACCAGGCGGATTTTCTCTCGGACAAAAAGAAAGCGCAGGCAAAGCAAAAGAACGAAACCCTCCTGAAAAACGACCTGCTCAATGCCTACCGCTCGCTGGGGGACGCGCTTTCGAAGCTGAAAGGCACCGAAGAGATGGCTGGTCTGGCACACTTTGAGGGCGGGAAGGAATATTATGAGGCGCTGGTACAGGCGGCCGTTGGCACTGACCTGACCATTCGGGAGATCAAAGCGCTGCTCTCGGAAGAGATGGACCGCGCGATGCTTCAATATTCCGACATCATTGACGCCAACCCGACGTTCGACTATCTGCTCGCTGAACCATATTACGGCGGCTTTTCCTCCGCGGAGGAGGTCGTGGACTATCTTGCCGAAGCGGTCGCCGCAGATTTTCCGCCGCTTGAGCAGCTCAACTATGAGGTCCGCCAGGTGCCCGACTCGATGAAGGAGAATTTCTCTCCGGCGGCCTATGTCGTGGACACGATCGACAGCCCGCTCTCCTCCCCCCAGATGATCTACCTGAACGGGGCGTTTGACCAGTCACTCTTCCCCACCCTCATGCATGAGGGATATCCCGGGCATATGTACCAGGGCATCTACTATAAAAGCCTACAGGCGCCGACCATCCGATATATACTTGACTATAGCGGATATTCGGAGGGATGGGCGACCTACGTGGAGGAGTTCGCCCCCTACTATGCCCTGGATCAGAACCCTGCCAATGAGATCATGGCAGGTTCCGGCCGGGTCTCAATGATCTACACCTGCCTTTTTGACATCGGGGTCCACTATGACGGCTGGGACTTTGCGGAATTCTGCAACCGCTTCCAGATCGTTTACGGCGAACAGGACCCGGAACTGCTTGAACAGAACTATCTGTTGTTCCTCGAGTCGCCCGGAAACTATCTTAACTATGATCTGGGGGCGCTCCTGTTCTCCCGCCTGCGGGAACGGGCGGAGGAACAGCTGGGAGAGGCCTTTTCCCCGATAGAATTCCACAAGGTGATCCTCGACACCGGAGCTGCCAGCTTCCCGATCCTTGAGAAGCAGATAGACCGGTATGTGGAGGGAACCCGCGCTTCTGCGTCCGCACAGCAGCTTCCGCAGGCGGCGTGATGCAGCCGGGATGGCCAGAGCCAGGAGGGGGGCTTTTTCTCCTGTAAAAAGCCCTCTGCAAAACCCTGCCCAGATTCCCGGCAGGGATAGCAAAATATCCTGATGCTGGCAACTTTTTTTGGCGCGTTTATAAAAAAGATTCTTTTTTGCCTTTTCACCAATCTGACAGGGGTAAAATTGTGCTTATATCCAAAATTAGGGGGATTCTCTAAAAAGAGGTTGACAAACAGGCTTTTTTGCAATATGCTTAGTAACAGAAAGACGTGCTCGTGCACGATGGTTTTGCTTCAGTCGGTTTGACGAAAAAAGGATTTGTTTTTTTAAAATTTTTTTGTGCTCGTGCACGCGTCCGGAGTGGTATCCCACCGCCGGAAGGCGGTCAAAATATGAACCATGTAAAACAGGAGTGAAGGAAATGAAAAAGATTTTAGCAAGTATCCTCGCATCCGCCATGATGCTCTCACTGGCGGCCTGCGGCGGCAGCGCTCCGGCAGAAAGCTCGAGTGCAGCTCCGGCGGCTCCGGCAGCCCCCGCAGCTTCGTCCGAGGCCCCTGCGGGCGGTGATGCAGCACCGGCAGGCGGCGGCAAGGTCGGCGTTTCGATGCCGACCCAGAGCCTCCAGCGCTGGAACCAGGACGGTTCCAACATGAAAGCCGAGCTGGAAGCGGCCGGCTATGAGGTCGACCTCCAGTACGCGGGCGACAACGACATCCCGACCCAGGTTTCCCAGCTCGAGAACATGATCTCGAATGGCTGTGAGGCGCTGGTTGTAGCGGCGATCGACGGTTCTTCGCTGACCGAGGTTCTCAAAGGCGCCAAGGATGCGGGCATCCCGGTCATCTCGTACGACCGTCTCATCATGAACAGCGATGCGATCTCCTACTACGCGACCTTCGATAACTACAAGGTCGGCACCTTCCAGGGCAACTTTATCAAGGATGCGCTGGATCTGGACAACGCGGAAGGCCCGTTCAACATCGAGCTGGTCACCGGCTCCCCGGACGATAACAACGTCAACTTCTTCTTCGGCGGCGCGATGGACGTGCTGAAGCCGTACATGGACAGCGGCAAGCTGGTGGTCCTTTCCGGTCAGACCGAGAAAGCCCAGTGCGCAACCCCGAACTGGTCTGCTGAAGAGTCCCAGAAGCGGATGGAAAACCTCATCACCTCGAACGGCTACGGCCCCGAGGGCACCAAGCTCGACGCAGTCCTCTGCTCGAACGACTCGACCTCCTACGGCGTACAGAACGCGCTGACCGCTGCGGGCTACACCGCGGAGAACATGCCGGTCATCACTGGTCAGGACTGCGACAAGCCGAACGTCAAGAACATCGTCGCCGGCCTGCAGGATATGTCGGTCTTTAAGGATACCCGTACGCTGGCCTCCCAGGTCGTCAAGATGGTGGATGCGGTTATGCAGGGCACCGAGCCGGAGATCAACGACACCGAGACCTATGATAACGGCACCGGTATCATCCCCTCCTACCTCTGCGATCCTGTGATCTGCACTGTCGATAACTACAAAGAACTGCTCATCGACAGCGGTTACTACACCGAGGCGGACGTGGCGTAAATTCTGAAATAGGGCTGACCGTCCCCAAACAAAAACGGACGGTTTGCGGGCGGATAGAGCGGAAGTTCTGTCCGCCCGTTTTGAAACCTGTTTGGCATCTTTAGCAGGGGGCTTTTTCTCTTGCAAAAGCCCCCTCTTGCCGTTTCACGGCAATTCACCCGAAAAATGCGCTTCTCAGGCGGGCGCGCCGCGCGCCCAAGCAGGAATTCCGCCGTGTACGCGCGGCAGCGGGGGCCCTGCCCCTCGGCCCCGCCGCCTTTGAAAAGGCGGGCGAAACTTTTGGTTTTAAGGGAAAGTTAAAAAATTTTTTGAGGAACGCTTTTGATACCAGGCAGGGTTCTATCTTGAACCGGATTGAAGGAGGGATTCCATTTGGCAAACACCTTACTCGAAATGAAGAATATCGTGAAGCTCTTCCCCGGTGTACGCGCGCTCGACAACGTCAATTTACAGGTGGAAGAAGGCGAGATCCATGCGCTGGTCGGCGAGAACGGCGCGGGGAAATCCACGCTGATGAACGTCCTGAGCGGCATCTATCCCTATGGCAGCTACGAGGGGGAGATCGTCTACCAGGGGCAGCGGTGCGAGTTCCACAAGATCAAGGACAGCGAGAGCCGCGGCATTGTCATCATCCACCAGGAGCTGGCGCTGGTTCCCTATCTGACGATCGGCGAGAACATGTTCCTCGGCAACGAGCGGGGGAAAAAGGCGCGGATCGACTGGGACGAAACCTACAACAAGGCGGATGAGCTGCTGCGGATGGTTGGGCTGAACGAATCATCGCGCACGCTGATTAAGGACATCGGCGTGGGCAAACAGCAGCTGGTTGAGATCGCAAAGGCGCTCGCCAAGAACGTCAAGCTGCTGATCCTCGACGAGCCGACCGCGTCGCTCAACGAGACCGATTCCCAGAAGCTGCTTGATCTGATGCTGGAGTTCAAGTCGCAGGGTATGACCTGTATCATCATCTCCCACAAGCTGAACGAGGTTTCGTATGTGGCGGACAAGATCACGGTGATCCGCGACGGCTCCACGATTGAAACACTCGTCAAAGGGGTGGACGATTTCAGCGAGGAACGGATCATCAAAGGGATGGTTGGCCGCGAGCTGACCGACCGGTTCCCCAGGCGCGAACCGAAAATTGGGGATGTCAGCATGGAAGTGCGCGACTGGACAGTATTCCATCCGCTCTATGAGGGGCGCAAGGTCTGCGACAGGGTTAATATCAACGTCCGGCGGGGCGAGGTGGTCGGGATCAGCGGCCTGATGGGCGCGGGACGCACCGAGCTTGCCATGAGCATCTTTGGGAAAAGCTACGGCGCGGATATCTCGGGCGCCCTGCTGATGGACGGCGCCGAGGTGCACCTGAACAGCGTACAGGACGCGATCAACCACAAGCTGGCCTATGTCACCGAGGACCGTAAGGGCAACGGGCTGATCCTGAGCACCCCGATCCGTGAGAACACCACGCTCGCCAAGATGGACAAAATCAGCCGCAACAAGGTGCTTGACAAAGACCTCGAAATCCAGGTAGCCAACGAGTACCGCGAGAAATTACATACCAAGTGTGCGAGCATCGAGCAGCCGGTGGGCAACCTCTCGGGCGGCAACCAGCAGAAGGTGCTGCTCGCAAAGTGGATGTTTGCGGACCCGGAAGTGCTGATCCTCGATGAGCCGACCCGCGGCATCGACGTCGGCGCGAAATACGAGATCTACTGCATCATCAACCAGCTGGTCGCGGAAGGGAAATCGGTCGTGATGATCTCTTCCGAGCTTCCGGAGGTCCTGGGCATGTGCGACCGTATTTACGTGATGAATGAAGGTAAAATGGTAGGCGAGCTTGAGGCGGAGGAAGCGACCCAGGAGTCCATTATGTCCTGCATCCTACAATCAAGCAAAGGAGCGGAAGTCAAATGACAAAAACAAAAGAGATTCTCAAGAAGAATACCATGCTCATCGCGCTTGTGGTAATCATGCTGCTGTTCCAGGTACTGATTTCCGCAGCAGGCAAAGGCTCGCTGTTTGCGCCCGCCAACGTCACCAACCTCATCCTCCAGAACAGCTATGTCGTGATTCTCGCGGTTGGTATGCTGCTCTGCATCCTGACCGGCGGCAACATCGACCTGTCGGTCGGCTCGGTGGTCGCGCTGGTCGGCGCGATTGCGGGCGTCATGATCGTCAACCACAAGATGAACGTCTATCTCACAATCATCACCTGCCTGCTCATGGGCATCCTGATCGGCGCGTGGCAGGGATTCTGGATCGCCTATGTGCGGATCCCGGCGTTTATCGTCACCCTCGCGGGCATGATGCTCTGGCGCGGGCTTGCGCTGATCGTCCTCGACGGCCTGACCATCTCCCCATTCCCGGATGAATATCTGCGTTATTTCAGCAGTTTCCTCCCCGGCTCCGGAGCCGAAAAGAGCCTGATCTTTGGTGTGACCGTCGCGGTCGGTGCGATCCTCTGTGCGGTGTATGTGGTTCAGCAGCTCGCCGAACGAAACAAAAAAGCCCGCAAAAACTACGAGCTGGCACCTGCCGGTATGCTCTGGGGACGCCTGGTCCTGATCTGCGCGGTCGCGATGGCGCTTTCGTTCCTGCTCGGCAAGAATAAGGGTATTCCGGTCGTTCTCATCCTGCTCGGCGTGATCGTCCTGGTCTACAGCTACTACACCCAGAACACCGTCCCCGGTCGTTACCTCTACGCGATGGGCGGCAATGAGAAGGCTGCGAAGCTCTCGGGCATCAACACCAACCGCACCCTGTTCTTCGCCTATACCAACATGGGCTTCCTCTCCGCAGTTGCGGCGCTCGTCTGCATCGCGCGGTTCAACTCGGCAGCCCCTTCGGCGGGCACCAACTACGAGCTGGATGCGATCGGCGCCTGCTATATCGGCGGTGCGTCTGCGTACGGCGGCACTGGCACCATCGGCGGTGCGGTCATCGGCGCAATCTTTATGGGCGTCCTGAACAACGGTATGTCGATCCTCGGCATCGACTCCAACTGGCAGAGGGCGGTCAAAGGTCTGGTCCTGCTGGCAGCGGTTGTCTTTGACGTGCTCTCCAAAAAGCGTTCGACCAAAGCATAAGGGGGGAACGGCCATATGAACTATCTGATTGGTATTGATCTGGGTACCTCGGGTACCAAAACCGTCCTGTTCGATCAGGACGGGAATGTTGCCGGTTCGGCAACGGTGGAATATCCGCTCTACCAGCCCCAGAACGGCTGGGCGGAGCAGGACCCCGCTGACTGGTGGAATGCGGCGGCGGCCACCATCCGCCGGGTGATGGATGAGAGCGGCGTCGCGCCTGAAGCGGTCAAGGGAGTCGGCCTTTCGGGACAGATGCATGGGCTGGTCATGCTCGACGAGGCGGGCGAGCCGCTGCGCAAAAGCATCATCTGGTGTGACGGGCGCACCTCCCGTGAGTGTGCGGAGATCACCGAACGGGTCGGCAGGCAGCGGCTGATCGAAATCACCGCCAACCCCGCGCTCACCGGGTTCACCGCAGGGAAAATCCTGTGGGTGCGCCGCAACGAGCCGGAGCTGTATGAGAAATGCCGTCATATCCTGCTTCCGAAAGATTATATTCGCTATAAGCTAACTGGCATATTCGCAACCGAGGTTTCGGATGCATCAGGGATGAACCTGCTTGACGTCCCCAACCGCTGCTGGTCGGACGAGATTCTCGATAAACTCGGGATCGACAAATCCCTGCTTGCGAAGATGTACGAGTCCTGCGAGGTCACCGGGCAGGTCACAGCTGAGGCCGCGGCGATCACCGGTCTTTCGGCGGGTACCCCGGTCGTGGGCGGCGCGGGCGACAACGCCGCTGCGGCGGTCGGCACCGGTGTTGTGGAAACCGGCAAGGCGTTCACCACGATCGGTACTTCAGGCGTCGTATTCGCGCATTCGGATAACGTCACAATTGACCCGGAGGGCCGGGTACATACCTTCTGTGCCGCGGTGCCGGGCGCATGGACGGTCATGAGCTGCACCCTTGCGGCAGGGCTTTCACTCAAATGGCTGAGGGACAACTTTTTCACCGAGGAGATGCAGACTGCGGCGGGCATGGGGGTGGACCCCTACTATCTGATGGATCAACAGGCCGGGCGGATCCCGGTCGGAGCCAACCGTCTGCTTTTCCTGCCCTATCTGATGGGCGAACGGTCTCCGCTGCTCGATGAGAACAGCCGCGGTGTATTTTTCGGGCTGTCAGCGATCCACACCAAGTATGACCTGTTGCGCGCAGTGATGGAAGGGGTCACCTATTCCCAGCGGCAGTGTCTCGACGTCCTGCGCGGGATGGGCGTCGTCTCGACCGAGATGCTCGCCTGTGGCGGCGGCGGAAGCAGCCCGCTCTGGCGGCAGATGCTCGCCGATGTCTACGGCTGCCCGGTCAAGACGGTTGTTTCCAAGGAGGGTCCGGCGCTCGGTGCGGCGATCCTCGCCGGCGTGGGCGCGGGCTTGTACCCCAGTGTGCAGGATGCCTGCCATGCCATGATCCGCACCAACCCCGCCCAGCAGCCCGATCCGGAAGCCTCTGCCCGGTATGAGCCGTTCTACCAGCTTTACCGGTCGCTTTACCCCGCCCTGCGGGAGAGCTTCCACACGCTTGCTGCCCTCTAAAAGCCAAAAGTTTTGTCCATCTTTTCAAAGGCAGAGGGATTGCCAGGCGCATGTTGCTTTGGATTCCAGGCCAAAACAACGCCCGTCGCTTCTCGGGCTTTCAGCCCGGACTGCGAGCCTCAGCGAGCGTCTCGAGGCCAACCGCCGCAGGCGGCTCTTGGGCCGGGATCGCG
>Ga0137306_101725_pt1 | contig 20903 bp, 40 predicted proteins | sample Inofroosms_March_FD_97187 | JGI IMG/M metagenome (GOLD analysis project Ga0137306, IMG submission 97187) | Mouse cecal microbial communities from Vienna, Austria - N-Acetylneuraminic and N-Acetylglucosamine D2O microcosms_March | ecosystem: Host-associated > Mammals > Digestive system > Large...
ATTTCCTCGCAGGCGTGAACAAAGACCATATCCCCATTGTGATAAGTGGGTTCCATGCTTTCACCGTTGACGTGCGAAATATAAGACGTTCCGCGCGGAGGGGCTTTGACAAGCTCTCGATCCTTGGGGAACTCTTGCCCAGCTTCCTGCCCGGTTCCGGCGCTCATGGGCATGGTATATTCAGACACCCGAAATCGGATCACCTTTTCCGGTTACATCATCTCACTAGCTTCCATCTGTTGCTGCTGTTCCCGCAGGGCGGTGGCTCTGTCGGCCTGCCGGTCTGCTTCACAACGCCGAAACTCCACATCTAACACACCGTCTACCGCTTCCTTCCCGTATGGGTCAAGGGAGCGGTATTTTTTTATGTGGGAACGCTCCTTTTTGCTGAGTGTATCACTGCTTTCGATACCATCATCTAAGTCTTTCAGAGTATAGCCCATTGCGTATACAAGTGTTTTCATAGTATCAAGAGATGGGCTTTTTGTGACACCACAGGATTGCGATTGAACGAAACGCTTTACGAACAATTGCGTATCATTGCAGCAAAGGAAAACCGCTCGTTAAACAATCTGCTTGAATATGCCGCGCAAAAGTACGTCGAGGACTACGAAAACCGGATAGGGCCTATTACTCTTCCCTCTGGAGAATGACCCGGCCATTTCGCAATGTCAAACCAAGGTCCACCAGCATCAAGATCAGAGAATTAAGCGAAACGCCCATCTCTTCTGCGATTGTTGTTAGTTCCTCATACCGTTTCTGGGGAATTCGCAGTCCAGTTTGAATCTTATCGTCTCTCATTGATTATCCCCTCAAAAATAGAAAGCAGGTGAAAAATGATTTTAACGATGGATGTAATCTGTAAAGTCTGCGGGGCCGAGAATAGAATTTCTGTTATGGAGGTGATAAAATGTCCAGGAAGGGATTTCGTTATATCTACCAAATGAAAAGCATTTACCCTCAAGAATTGGAAGCTGTCATCTTTGCATATACGCAAAATGGTTGGAAGCATATTGACGATATCATTGATGATGGGCCTCCATACAAAATTGTATTTGAGTGGGAACGAGTAAGTCCGCCTATTTTCCCCGAGGTAAACTGGCCTTAACTCCGGCGATGAACACACCTGGATAGAATTCCTTTGTGTGCTTGTCGTCCCCCATGATAGCCGTCATGTTATGGTTGAAGGTCAAAGCCTCTTTAAAATCTTCTTCGCTCCTGAACACGATAATCTGATTGAATCCGGACGGGGAAAAACCGTATGATTCCATCTTCCTTATCTGTTTTCGTTCTACTGTTTTAACAGAGGAAACGGACACTAACGCGGTGTCCAATGCCCTGTTAAACGCTTCCGGCGACATCTCCCGCCGCTCTTGTGCCGCTAACACAAGGGCGGCGATTTCTTCCGGGGTTCCGTCGATGGTTACTCGCAAACCGTCACCTCCCTTCCTGCACAACGGGCCACGCTGACGGCCAAGCTATGCAGAAGCAAATGCAATCATAAGCACTGAGGCAACCGACAATGCAAAAGCTATAAAGCTCAGCCAAAAACTTATAGAATCGAACTTCAACCTTCACCTCCCTTCACGCGCTGGGCTGGATGTGTTTCCAAGCCAAGTTTACAGTTTGTTTACGTGCGTATATTGGCATTCCAATATTAGCATAAGGGGGTGAAGGCAAATGGCTTGTACCTGTAAGCCCCGCCGCAAGTCGCCTATGACGGTCCGCGTCAGAAAGCACGTGCGCTCTGGGACCACGGTCAAGAGCCACCGCAGGCATTCGCCTAAGCGGTAATGCTTTCCCACGCCCAAGTAAATTTGCCAGAAATATGGATTGCATTTTTCTTCCTGTTGCGGTATAATTTTGCCTGTCAAACAACAAGCAGGAAGGGGATACTATGGAAATCACTGCGATGATTGCGGCGATTGTCGCTATTATTACTGCGACTATCGCTCCATCAGTTACAGCCTTTATAAACCGGCGTGGGGCCTATAAGCTGAAAAAACTGGAATTGTTCTGGGACGAAAAGATTAAGGCATACAACGAATTTCTTTCTGCTGCCTGCGAATTCCCGGCGTCCACGAAAGACCCTCTTAGGCTCGAAGCCGCTGCTAATAGGGCAATGCTTTTTTCTTCCGCAGATACCATTGAGAAAATCAACGCCTTCACATTGTCTTTGTTGGACCATGCCAAAAGCGGAGAACCCGGAGATATGCCGCAGGCGAATGTAGAAGCTTTGGCGGCATTACGCGGCGAAATTCAAAAGTACAAAGAGTAAAATCCCTACTCCAACTCCAAAGAGCTGACCGGCTAGTTGGAGTTCTTTTTTATTCGTCACACACCCATAAACGGAAACTACCGCCGCCTCCAACGACAGAAGTAAAACTGCCAAAGTAACAGGTGTACCAATAGAAACCATTTTTTCTCCTATGCACGCGGTTACGCCCCCGGCTTGATGTCCTCGGAACGGGAAAACAGGATATCCGGTTCAATATCAGGGAAAAACCGGTGCCGGATAATCGATACCTCCGGCCAGGTAAACGGGACGCGCCCAGAAAGCTTATTGTTGAGAGAGCGGTAACAAACATTGATGCTCTCAGCAATTACTTTCTTTTTAATTCCTCTCGCTGCGATTTCCTTTTCGAGGGCAGGATAATATACCATTTACTCACCTCCGTTTCCGTATTCGGTAACCGTATCTTGAGTATATACCTGAATAAGGAAATTGTCAATAGATTTTCTCACATTTTATTTCCGAACGTGAAAATATTTTTCTTGATTGTATTCCCGTCATGTGCTATACTTTTTAAAAAGGAGGAGGTGAAAATATGTGGTTAGATACATTTAATGAAATGCGAAAACAATCCGGGATGAGCCTGGATGAATTATGTGAAAAATCTGGAATACCGAAGGGGACTCTTTCTAAAATTACTTCTTTGGATTTTGCTCGTAGCCATGTGTTATCAAAAAAACTCTTGACAGTCTACTCACAAAGTGCTAAAATAGTGCTAACAAAAGAAAAGGAGGAACGACCGTGGCAACCCAAATCTACGTCAGTCCCCTGGAACGGGTCTGCCTGAACTGCGGGCAGTATCAGCAGCTCTACCGGGAGGAACCGGTGCCGGGGGAGAGATACACGAAACGGATCCCCGTCAGCTTCGGCTTCTGCATCCAGCTTGGCCGTCAGCGTGGCCCGTTGTGCAGGACCTGCCGGAGCTACACGGAAAAAGAAACCTCCCGTCTTTGATTTCAGGGGGCGGGAGTGGAAAAGGAAGGGAGGTGACGCCATGCCGCGCTTGAAGTCGAAGCACTATGAACCCCCTACGCCTCCGGAAGACCGCGGGCGTGCGGAGTTGGTGAAGTACATCCGGGCGCATACTGGCAGAGGCTGTCAATACACTATGGCTGACCTCGCAGACGCTATGGGGCTTTTGCCTGGATCGCTTTCTGCGCGGTTGAACGGCAACACCAACTTTACCCACGGCGACCTTTGCTGCCTGTTTCGGCTGCTGGAGGTCCCTGGCGAAATGGTCCCTACATTCTTCGGCCTGACCCCGAAGAAGGGGCAGAAAAGCGCTTAGAAGGGGGATGCACCTATGAATTACACAATCCGCTGGATAGAACCTGATGGCTTTGCACAGGAGACGGCGCGGGATACATATGATTCCGCGATTCTCCTGGCGGCCCACCTTGATTCCTGGGCATATGGCGTCGAAATCCTTGACGAAAACGGGCGGCTTGTATGGCCCTTCCGTGGTAAGGATGCGGACCTGTAGAGAAAACAAAACAGCCGAAAGGAGGATGGTATGAACGAGAAAATCGAAGAGCGGTGCATCTATGATGTTTGGTGTGTTACCGCCAAGACTCCCAGCGGTGCTAAGGTCATGGTTTGCGGCAAAACCCGCGAAGAAGCCCTCGAAAAAGCACGCTGGGCCGAACCTGAACCAGCCTGAAAACTGAATAACCTATAAGGAGGGCTTGAAAATGAAGCTTACACTTGAACAAGCTAATAAGATGATGCGTGACTCTGGCGGATACCTGGGCCTGCGCGACACCCCTATCACGTCTTTGCCGGATGGCCTGTCTGTGGGCGGTAGCTTGTGCCTGAGCGGCACCCCTATCACGTCTCTGCCGGACGGCCTGTCTGTGGGCGGGCGAATCTATAGGTAATCGTCCTATCCCTTTTACTATATCGCGGATAGCGGCGAAATACAAGGAGGAAATTGAAAATGAAGGAACTCAAAGTAAAGCTGACGTTCACGGAGCCGCTTCTGGGAACGTCCCCGGCAAATGAAGACGTATACCGGGACTTCATCGGAAGCAAGGCCCCTGACGCCGCCACGGTCGATGATGAAGTTGCTGCTATTGGCGCGGACGCCGTTGTGGAGAAGGGGATGACGGTGTTCCCCCGGCTGGAGGATGGAACGCCGTTTTTGTACGATTACCAGATTAAGGGATTTTTCAAAGACACGTGCAGCGGCCTCCGGAAGGTTAAGGGCACGAAATCCGAGAAAATCAAGGCGTTCAAAAAGGAAATCGACCGGCTGATTTTCCCCGAACCCCGGTGCATCCCCATTCGGTTCGAGGGTGAAGTTGGAGAGTGCCAGCGTCCCCTTCGGGCACAGACGGCACAGGGAGAACGGGTAAGTCTGGCAATCAGCGAACAGGTACCGGCGGGTGCTACGGTTGAATTTACCGTTGTATGCCTGTCTGATGACCACGAAAAGGTTGTCCGTGAATGGATGGACTACGGAAGATTCTCCGGTATCGGCCAGTGGCGCAACTCCGGCAAAGGCCGGTTTACCTGGGAAGAAATTCAGTAAACACTACGGCGTTGGCCCGCTTGGGTATGAATAGTGATGTGACGGCAAAGCAAGGCGAGGCGTGGCTAGAAAAAGCATCGATTTGCAACGGAAGAGCAGGTCAAAGCAACGAAGAGCAACGGGAAAGCATCGAGTACCGCGGATTTGCTTGGTAATGCAATGTAATAGCATAGCAATGTTTTACGAAGAACTGCAACGCAAAGGCAGGGCAGGGATATGAAACTCGTTGAGTGGAAGGGGCTCGCAAAGAGAAGCAACGGAGAGGAATGGCCTTGCAACGCGACGTTATGGAAAGGAATTGAAGCGTACAGCCAGCAATGCAACGGACTAGCTTAGAGATGATTGGCTTGGGCCGACACAGAAAAGCAAAGGCCCCTCTGGACTCGCAACATCCAGAGGGGCAAGGGAAAACAAAAGCAAGGAGGAATTGGATGGAATTTGATGAAATGCTTGCAGAACAGGAGATACACAGCAAAGCTATTGGTGACGCATGGAAGTACCTGGCAGAGAAACGTCATACCCGCGAAGAGCGCCGAACCCGCCGTAATCGTGCGGCAAAGGCTGTAGCGGCAGGCGTTGCGCTGGCAATCCCGGTTCTGGCGGTGTTGACGGCTCCGGCTTTTGGTGCGGCGGAAGCCTCTTTGGACAAGCTTTCCCGTCCCGATTTTACGGCGGCTGTGGAGGTCCAGGAAGAGTCAGAAAATGAGCTGATCGAAGCCGCGTTGCTGGCCAGGTCCCACAAGATGGAGAACGTCAAAGTGACCTACTATGACCCTTGCGCGAAGTGCTGCGGCAAATCAGATGGGATTACCGCCAGTGGCATAACGGCGACGCCCTATGTCACTTGCGCGGTCGACCCGCTGTTAATCCCGCTTGGGTCTGACGTGTTGGTAGACTATGGAGACGGCGTGCTGCAGTATCTTCGGGCCGAAGATACTGGTGTTACGGGTGGCCACATTGATGTCTGTGTTACCACTCACAGCGAGGCCCTTTGGCTTGGCGTTGACCGGGCGACGGTGTATTGGGTGGAACAGTAGCCATGTACATGGATGAGGGCGAGATTGTCCGGGACTACTTGCAGGCCAAAGACCGTAAAGCACAAGTTGCGATTCTGGCTGATTTGAACCTCACAACCCGTTCTCATATCCTGGATATTTTAGCCCAGAACGGGGTGAATGTGCATAAGCGTAAGCTGGAAGACCATGAATTGATGCGCCTTTACAAGGACGGGCTGAATGACTCTCAGATTGCCAGAGAACTTGGAGTAAGCGCCACTGCGATTAAACATTGGAGAATCAAAAACGGCCTAAAAGTATCGAGGAAAAGAAATAGCCTTCCGCGTAACTGTGGGAGAGGAAGGAAGTATTAAAGGAGGAAAGAAGAAGTGACAGCAAAGGAATTAGCCGCTCTGATTGACGGGCGGGAAGCAGGAAGTGAGTTGTCAGCCAGCGAAGAGCAGCAGGCTGAAGAGAGCGGGCTTCTGGCGTTGTATATGCCCACAGCAAATCTGACGCAACTCAGCGGTGCGGTCAAAGGGCGCGCGTATGACCCTAAAAGCGTCTGGTACATCATGCGGGATGGCCTTTTCCGTGGTTGCGGCTGCGAGCATCAGGACGGATGCCCGCTGGCTGAAATTGCCCTACGGGACGCAATCCAGGTCAACGCCGAATACGACTTTATGGCACCGGGACCGTTCTGCGTGCTTTCTTCGGACACGCCGCATGAAACTTTCCGGACTTGCATCGGGAACGGCGCGGAAACGTATTGCATCGGGCTGGTCTTCCATGGGTTTGAGGAGGCAGAGGATGAACACGATTAAGACTCTTTACGAAATTGACCTGCGTCTTGAGGATTGCGTTGACCCGGAGACGGGAGAACTGCTTGCCCCGGAAGTATTTGAAGCCCTGCATATGGAACGGGCGGCGCTTCTTGACGATCTGGCAAGCTGGTACAAAAACACGGCGGCGATGGCTGCGGCAATCAAGACAGAGCTGAATACGCTGCGGGAGCGTCAGAAAGAGCTGGAAGCCCGTGCGGAAAGCCTGAAAGAACGTCTTGAATACTTCCTTGACGGCCAGAAATTTGAGTCTGCCAGGCACAAAATTACATTCCGGAAGTCCACTGCGGTCATCGTGGAGAACGAAAGCGCCCTGCGGGAATGGGCGGAAACCAGCGGCTTTGACGATTGTCTGCGGTATAAGACCCCGGAAATCAATAAGACCGCTGTCAGGGACTTGCTGAAAGCTGGAAAAACGGTACCCGGCGCAAGCCTGGAAGAACGCAGAACGGCGGTGATTAAGTAATGGGCATCCCGGTATTGATTCTGGGTGAAAGCGGAAGCGGCAAGAGTACGTCCATGCGGAACTTTGAGCCGGACGAAATCGGTGTTTTCAACGTGGCTGGCAAGCCGTTTCCGTTCCGGAAGAAACTCCCTGCGTACAATAATGCGGGTTACGATCTGATCTATGCCCGTCTTCCCCGCCGTGACCAGAACGGCAATTTCCCTGAAAAGTACCGCAGGGCGTATGTAATCGACGATAGTCAGTATCTCATGGCATTTGCGTCCTTTGCACGGGCTAAGGAAAAGGGATATGGGAAGTTCACTGATTTTGCGGTTGACTTTTTCAGCCTGATTCATTTTGTGGTGAACGAGATGCCGCCGGATTGCATTGTGTACTTCCTGAACCATGTAGAGACCGGCGAAAATGGAATGATTAAAATCAAGACTGTTGGTAAAATGCTTGATTCCCAATTGACGGTCGAAGGATTGTTTTCCATTGTTTTGCTTTGCAGGGCAACGAAAGACAGACACTGCTTTATTACACAGTCAGAAGGAATCAGCACAGCAAAAAGCCCTATGGGTATGTTCCAGGCGGAGATCGACAATGATTTGAAGTCAGTCGACACAACGATCCGCGAATACTGGGGCCTTGCTCCCCTGACGGGCAAAAAGAAGGAAGAAAAAACGGAAAACAAGGAGGAAAAGCCTGATGTGGCACGGTGATTGGAAAAGCGTACAGCCCAGCGGGGATTATGCACGGCCTGAACCCGATGGTTACGTTGCGGTGATCTGCGGCGTGCAGGACGTTGAAAAAAAGGAGTACCTGGAGATCCGGTGGGACTTTATAGAAGAGCCGTTCAGGGGCGCGAACAGGTCTACCTTTGACCGTTTCGGCTGGTGGCCTACCCTCATGCGCCGGAGCTATAAGGAGTCGGCCCGTGGGATGTTCCGGGCGTTCCTGACGGCGGTCGAGGGCAGCAACCCCGGTTACGAGTTCGATAGCCATAATTTGCAGGCGCTGAACGGAAAGAGACTCGGTGTCGTCCTGTGTGAAGAAGAGTACCCGAAGAAAGATGGCAGTATCGGCAAACGCCTCGTTGTAAGTGCCGTGAAGACGGTCCAGCAGATTTATGACGGTGATTTCAAAGTCCCCGCACTCAAGAAACTCTCTGGTGGTTCCTACGGCAGTACCTACGGCGGTTCCTCTGCAAGCTATAACCCTGGTTCGGCTTCTGGTTCCTACGCTGGTTCCTACGGCGGGAATCCTGAAATTCCTGATTTCAATAGCGAAGACGTCCCGTTCTAATCCCAAAATACAGAATCCTTCCCGGCGGGGGCAACCCTTCCGGGAAGGAGGCAGGTGAAAAATGACATACATTGAATACCTGAACAGATTTAACCGACGGCTCGAACAGGATAGCCTTACCGACAAAGCGATCATTCTTTATTATGCAATGCTTGATATGTTTAATCGCCGAGGTTGGCCACGGTGGGCCTCAGTAGATACCCTGACGTTGATGACGATGGTTCGAGTAGACAATAAGCCAACTGCATACAGAGCCAGAGACGCCCTTGTAAAAGCCGGGCTTCTGGCATACAAGCCTGGGAGAAAAGGGAAAGTCTCTGAGTACAGTCTGACCGTTATAGGTAACGATATAGGTAACAAATTTGATACAGAAAACGTTACAGGAACCGTTACAGAAAGTGTTACAGAAAACGTTACAGAAAGCGTTACAGAAAACGTTACCCCTAATAAGACTAAGACAAAGACCAAGACTAAGACTGTTACCCCCCTGCCCCCCGCGCCGGAAGATTACGGTTTTGGTCAGGAGCTGACAGAGGCATTGGCTGCATGGAGCAAATACCGGAAAGAAATGCGGAAGCCCCTTACACAGACCGTGACAAAGATGCTGGTAAATAAAATCCGCAAGTATGTCCCGGAGTATGGGGAGGCTGCCATTGTGGAGCTGATTGAGCAATCGATGTCCTGTGGCTGGCAAGGGATTTTCTTTAACCGGCTGGAAGAAAAGAAAACACGGAATGTCACGCAAGAAGACCGAAGCGAGAATGTCTTCATGCGAATGCTGCGGGAGGAGGAGGAAAAGAGTGAACAGGGTTGAAGTGCTGAAGATCATGGCGGTACTCCGAGCCGCTTACCCGCAATATTACCGGAACATATCCGATGAAGACGCGGCGAATGTGGTCAACCTCTGGACGGACCTGTTTGCGGAAGACGACGCAAGTTTTGTCGGCGCGGCGGTGAAAGCGATCATTGTGGCAGATAACCGCGAATTTCCGCCGCTTGTCGGGACCATCAAGGAAAAAATGCGTCAGCTGACAACCCCGAACGAGCTGACAGAGGGCGAAGCATGGGCAATTATTGCCAAAGCAGTAAAAAACAGCTTGTACGCCTCCAGAGAAGAGTTTGACGCCCTGCCTCCAATGCTGAAAAAGCTGGTAAGGTCACCAAGTCAGCTGAAGGACTGGGCTATGATGGACAGCGAGACGTTACACAGCGTTGTGGCCTCTAACGTACAGAGGGCGTTCCGGACGATCGCGAAGCGGGAACAGGAAGCGGAAAAACTTCCGGCAAGTGTAAAAATTGCGCTGAAACAGGTTGTTGGAGAAAAATTGCTTGGAGATGGAAGCGAAAAATGAAGCTGACGATCCCCGGCACGCCGGTCACGAAGAAGAACAGCCAGCGGATTATCCGGCTTGCAAACGGACGGCCCTGTATTCGGCCCTCCGCGCGTTTTGAGGCGTACCAAGAATGGGCCGGTATGTTTATACTCCGAGAGTGCCGGAAGGGTCTCAGCGGCTGTTACAACGTCAAATGCGTGTATTTCATGCCGACGCGCCGGAAAGTGGACCTGGTGAATCTGTTGGAAGCGACCTGCGACATTCTGGTGCATTGGGGCGTACTGGAAGACGACAACAGCAGGATTGTCTGCTCACATGATGGAAGCCGGGTACTGTACGACAAGGAGAACCCGCGTGTGGAAATCGAAATCACGGAAAAGCATGAAAATTGGATTGATTGACGTAGACGGCCATAATTTCCCAAACCTCGCACTCATGAAAATATCGGCATGGCACAAGACCCAGGGGGATACGGTAGAGTGGTGGTGGGGCTGGGAGCAATACGACCGGGTGTACATGAGCAAGATCTTTGATGAGACGTATAGCCCTGACATTCCGGAACCGTTGAATGCGCGGGAAATTGTCAAAGGCGGTACTGGCTATGGACTGGACAACAAACTTCCAGACGAAATAGAACATATATATCCGGACTACTCTCTGTACCCAGAACTGACCAGAGATACCGCTTATGGGTTCCTGACACGCGGCTGTCCCCGTGGATGTCACTTCTGCATCGTTGCACCAAAAGAGGGCTGGAAATCCGTAAAAGTGGCAGATCTGTCAGAGTGGTGGAGCGGCCAGAAAAATATCAAGCTGCTGGACCCAAATCTGTTGGCTTGTCGGGAACACATGGATCTGTTAGGACAACTTGCAGACAGCGGCGCGTTGGTGGACTTCACGCAAGGTTTGGACGCACGCCTGCTGACGGCGGAGAACATCGGAGCCATCGGCACGATCAAGCTGAAAGAAATTCATTTTGCCTGGGACTACATGGCGGAGAGCGACGCCGTACTGCGGGGCCTGCGGAGGTATGCGGACTACGGGAAGAAGAACCGGCACGGCCAGTACGCCACGGTTTACGTCCTGACCAACTACGACACCACCATGAAAGAAAACCTGTTCAGGATTTATACCCTGCGCGATATGGGCTATGACCCGTATGTGATGATTTATGACAAACTTCACGCGCCAAGAGAAATCAGGGACCTGCAAAGATGGTGTAATAACCGGATTATTTTCAAGACCGTTCCTGATTTCTCCGATTACAAAAAAGGAAGGAAGTGTGCAACATGAATGAGGATAAGACTGCCTGCCAGTGCGGGAATTGCAGGAACTACGATGGCATCGGCGATCGGTGCGTGATTCGGCCCTCGAACAAACAGTTATGACGATACCAGAAAAGCCGAAACTGGTAAAGAAAATACACCTGTGTGGTGACTGCCAGCAGAACATAGCGCTATGCCCGTGGTTGCATGAGGGGAAGCCGGTGGAGGGCTGGACGGCGAAACGGACGTACATCAAGAAAAACGTCGGACATACAGCGGGCTACTGCGTGACGGCCTGCCCGCTGTACATCCCGCCGTCAGCTGAACGTCTGGAAGAACAGGCCCGTCAGGAACGCGAAGACGCGGAAGAATTCCGGAAAGAACAGGACCGGCGCAGAAACCGGACGTTCTTCTGGTAGACAGGAGCTGACGATGAAAAACTTTGAGGAAACAAGGGAGGAGGGAAAAGCGAATGCCGAGAGGTGTAAAGAAACCTTGTGAAATCTGCGAGCAGGATTTTGTAATGGAGAAAAAAGAGGGATGCGGAAAGCACTTGCTCCAGGCGGAATTTTACCCGAATAATCAGTTGTTTTCCATTTTCAGCTATGCGGTAGATTCCGCAGAAGAACTGGAAGAGCTGACGATTGACATGGAATTCCGTTACTGCCCGTTCTGCGGGAGAAAACTCGAGACATACTAAATACCATCCAGCTTGGAGACGCGTTTCAGATGCGTGAAGGAGGCTGGACGCTAAAGAGGTGACAGCGTGGAGGAAGAGAAAAACGTGTTCCCGGAGCGGCTTCGGAAACTGAGGGAAAAGCAACATCGGAAGCAGTATGCAGTTGCTCATTTATGCGGATTAGATAGGAAGACACTTAGAAGGTACGAAAAAGGTGAAATAGAACCGCTTATGACCCAGCTTGTTGTGATTGCGGAATATTTTGGCGTGTCTGTTGATTATTTAACAGGGAGAACAGATAATCCTGAAATAAATAAATAACCTTTTATCGTCTCACAAAAATTTTGAAAATGGGGCATACTTGCCCCAAAAATAAGTAAACATGGATGATAATAGTATTGCGGGGAAGCCGAACCCTGCATCGCCTCTTTCTTTTCTCTTTCTTTCCATTCTTCCTCCTTTTAGTACACCCGGCGGGGCGACGGTCATTGCGCCGTTGCCCCATTGCCGGGTGCAGATACAGAAGCTATCGCCTATAGCCGCGGGAACAATGGGTGTAGTGTGGCGGGCTGAACTCGCCTCCCGGCTCCATATAGGCCGTTAGATCAAAGGTAGATCACCCGCCTCATAAGCGGTTAGTTCCGGGTTCGAGTCCCCGACGGCCTACCATTAGAGGAATAATATGCTCTGGGATATTTTCGTTATCATTTTTGCTGTTACGGCAGTTTCTTGTCTGTATTTAGCCACAAAAGATTGATGAGTTTAAATTTTGATCGAGGGGTGGTGGGATGGCATTAACACCAAAGCAAAAGCGATTTGTAGCGGAATACCTTGTGGACCTCAATGCCACCGCCGCTGCAATTAGGGCCGGATACAGCAAAAAGACCGCTGAGGTTATCGGGTATGAAAACCTTAGAAAACCTCAAATCGAACAGGCTGTCCGGTTGGAAATGGACAACCTTCAGAAGCGGACGGAGGTCACCCAGGATTATGTGATCGGGAAGCTCAGGGAGATCGCCGACAAGGACGCCTCGGACGCCCAGGACAGCGACTTGAAATACAGCAACAAGATCAAGGCCCTGGAGCTGTTGGGCAAACATCTTGGCGCATGGGAGCCGAAAGATGACGGGCCAAAAGATGAGATCGAGGAAGACGGCCTGAGCCGGAGCCTGAGAGAATTGGGAAAGGAGCTGGAGAGCGATGTGTGAATTGAATCTGCGCCCGTTTTGTGGCGCACAGTCAAACTTTTCAGAAAATGCGGCAAAATGAACATAAGATGCGCCTTTTGCGGAAGACCGGCGACCCGCCTTTGCGATGCACCAATCGGGAGAGCGCATTGCCTTGGACACCCTCCACGGCATTCGATGTTCAAAACGAAGTTCTGGGAAACAGCATGGGCAAAAGTTGATATGGACTGGACGATTACCTGTGACAAGGCAATGTGCGACAAATGCGCCACAAGAATTGCGGCTGACATTGATTTTTGCCCAGATTGCGTAAGGGGAATCAAGATAAAAGCAGGTACAAAGAAATGATTTCCGACAAGCAAAAGAAAATCCTCGCATTCCCCTACAGCCCCTACGATGCCCTGATCTGCGACGGCGCAGTGCGTTCCGGAAAGACCTCCCTGATGGTTGTGGCCTTCGTCGACTGGGCTATGCGGGAGTTTTCCGGCCAGCGGTTCGGCATCTGTGGCAAGACCGTGGACAGCGCGGGCAAAAACATCATCATCCCCTACACAATGATGGACTATGCCCAGAAACGCTATATCATCCGCTGGCGACGCTCCGACAAGATCATGGAGGTCCGCCGTGGGAAGCGGGTGAACATCTTTGAGGTCTTTGGCGGCAAAGACGAGGCCAGCGCCGCCTTGATTCAGGGACGCACGCTGGCCGGTGTGCTGCTGGATGAGGTGGCCCTGATGCCCCGATCCTTTGTAGAGCAGGCCCTGGCCCGGTGCAGCGTGGAGGGAGCGAAGCTGTGGTTCTCCTGCAATCCGAAAGGGCCTAAGCACTGGTTTTATCAGGAGTGGATCAGGCACGCAGAGGACCACAACGCCCTCCGCCTGCATTTCGAAATGACGGACAACCCGTCTCTCAGCGAGAAGACGTTGGAGCAGTACCGCACCCGGTTCAGCGGCGTGTTTTACGACTGGTATGTCCGGGGACTGTGGGTGGACCCGACGGGGCTGGTTTATCAGAACTTCCGGGAAGAAGACCACGTTACCGATCAAACGCCATGGCTGTATATCAACGGGAACACAAGGCCGGGAACACAGTATTACATATCCATTGACTACGGCATTGTAAATCCATTTTCTGCGGGCTTGTGGGCCGTTTACAGAGGCGCTGCGTACCGCTGGAAGGAATACTACCAAAACGGGCGAAAGGACGGGCAGCGCACGGACGAAGATCATTATTCCGCAGTGGAAAAGATGGCGGGGAATCTACCCATTGAACTGATCGTGATTGACCCGTCGGCGACCAGCTTCAAGACGGCCATCAACCGGCACGGGAGATTTTCCGTTTCAAATGCCGTCAACGACGTTCTTCCGGGCATTGCGACCGTCTCTTCTCTTCTGGCGGCGGGGCGGCTGAAGATCCATAAAAACTGCAAGAGCTGCATTGATGAATTTGGACTGTATGCGTGGGATACCGACAATGATGATAATCTGATGGAAGACGTCATCAAGGAGAACGACCACGCGATGGACGATACACGCTATTTTTGCCATACCGTACTGAGACGGGAATTTGACTGGCTGGACTGGGGGTGAGCGTGTGGGACCGTTTCGCAGGATATTACTGAAAATCGCGGAAAGATTTGGCCTGACATTGCAGGAAAAACAGCCCGCCGTGGACGATTACAGCAACACGGTTGATATCTCCCTGACGGCTGTGATCGCCGGGAAGCTGGCGACGCTCTCCATGCAGGACAGCGATATTACCATTGAGGGGGACAGCGCCCGCGCCCGGTTCATGCAGGAATTTCTTGACTACTATCTGGGGGACCGCGTGGACGTGGCCGCAGAAGTAGCCCTCGGGACCGGCGACTGCATCGTCAAGCCCTATACGGATGGTATCCGGCTGGGCGTGGACATCATCAAGAACGGCGATTTTGCCGTCTGTGAATCCGTCGGCAACGACATCCTCTCCTGCATCATGAAAGTTGGTGAGATACGGGAGGATATCGGGACCGTCTATGAGCGGTTCGAGGCTCAAATGGTAAGGGCCGCTCAAAGTGAGACCGGGCAGACGGTGGATGTGCTGATAATCCACAATTTTGCATTCAAAAATGGCCGGGAAATCCCTCTGACGGATGTGCCCGCGTGGGCCGGAATCCAGAAAGAGACCATGATTCCCAATGTACATAAGCCTCTTTTCGGACGCTACAAAAGCCCCGCCGTCAACCGCGCCGACGTGAACAGCGTCAACGGCGTCAAAATCACCAACGGCCTTGACGGCGTGATGTCTCAGGCCGTGGAGGCTTACAACCGCTTCAACCGGGAGTATGCCAGCGGGGAAAAGCTGGTATTCGTCGACAAGACCATGATGGACCGGGACGAAAGGGGAAATGTCCGCTATCCGGACGGCAAAAAGAATATGTTCCTTTTGGTAAAAGGCGTGGGCGGCAAAGAGGGCCTGATTCAGGAGCATACGCCCGAAATCCGTTCCGCCGATCTGGAGAAGGGCATCGAGGTCAATAACCGCATGGTGGAATTGCTCTGCGGGTTGTCTCAAGGAATTCTGACGCCGCCGACAACCTCCTACGCCACGGCTACGGAAATGCGGGCGGCACTGAACAACACCTTTTCCGTTATCACCAAGTTCCGCCGTCAGTTGGTGAAGGGTACAAATGACCTTCTGGAAGCTGTGGACATTATTGCCAACCGCAACAACATGGCCCCTATCGGACCCTGGAACGCACAATACGACTGGTCCACAGCATACATTGAACAGATCAACGAGCGCTTCAATCAGCTTGTCGTAGCCCACGGCATTGGGGCTGTGGACACGGCAGAGGTCCGGGCGTTCGAGATGGATGAGGACTATGAGACCGCCAAAGAGCGCGTCCGGCAAATCGAAGCAGAAACCAGTGAGGATGTGACGGAGGAAACCGATGGGGATTCAACTGCTGCAAGGTGATTGCCTGGAACTGATGAAGGACATCCCGGACGGGAGCGTGGATATGGTGCTGTGCGATTTGCCGTATGGTACTACTCGAAACCGATGGGACAGCGTTATCCCCCTTGAAAAACTTCTGAAAGGTTATCTACGCATTTTGAAAAGCAACGGCGTTATTTGTTTGCATACAGACCAACCCTTTACTGCTGACGTGGTAAAGACATTTCGTAGCGTATGGCGATATGAATTGGTTTGGGTAAAAGAGCTGGGAAGCGGTTCTACCGGCGTGGCCTGCGTGAACACTGATCGGAATTTTATCGGCATGGAGCTGGACCACGGCTATTTTGAGACGGCACAGCGGCGGATTCAGGAGGCGCAAAATGGCCCGCCTGTTGGATGAGACATGGATTGAGGGGCTTCCGGACAACATCGTTGAAAATCTGGAGGAAATGAACCGCTATGTTGTAGGCCGTATTTGTGAGCGCATCCAGAAGATAGGCGATATTGGCGCGGCAGATGCTCACCGGCTGAAAAATGCCGTGGAATATGCTGGCGGCGACCTGAAAGCCATTGAGGAAGAAATTGCCGGAATCATGGGCCGCAATGCGGATGAAATCGACGCGCTTTTTGAACAAGTTGCGCAGGAAAATGTTGATTTTGCAAACTTTTTCTTTGCGGCTCGCGGTATGGACCCGCTGCGGCATTACGCGCAGATTGCCGCCCTTCAATCCCTGGTGGATGCCGCAAAGGCTCAGGCAATGAACGGAACCGCCAATATCGCCAATACCTATATGATTGGTTTCAAGAGCGGAAAAACGGTCATTCCCCTGCGGGATTACTACATCAAAGCCATTGACCGGGCAATCTTTTTTGCACAGTCCGGCGTGGTGGATTATCATACGGCTATACGCTCCACCGTCCAGGAAATGGCCCGGAGCGGCCTGCGGCGGGTGACGTTTGATTCCGGATACTCCCGCAGGCTGGACAGTCAGGCCCGCATGAACATTCTGGAGGGCGTCCGGCGGCTGAACGGGGAGATCATGGCGGAAACCGGACGGCGTTTCGGGGCGGATGGAGTGGAGATTTCCGCCCACGCCTTATGCGCTCCCGACCATCTCGACATCCAGGGCAGGCAGTACCGTCAGGCCGACTGGGACCGGATTAACAGCGGGCTGAAACGTCCAATCGGCACTCTGAACTGCCACCATTACGCAACGCCGATTATTTACGGAGCATCCAAACCGGTATACAGCCGGGAAGAGCTGGCGGAGATCAACCGGAAGTCCAACGAGCTTGTGGACTGGAACGGAAAGCAAATGAGCCGGTACGAAGCCAGCCAGGAACAAAGGCGGCTGGAAACGAAAATCCGGTACGCCAAGGACGAGCGGGAGGCGCTGAAAGCCGCCGGGGACGAGCTGGGCGCCAGGGAGGCCGGGAAAAAGGCGGCGAAGTATCAGAAGGAATACAAGGCGTTCTGTGATAAGACAGGACTGACGCCCCGGTACGAAAGAACAAGGGGCATGATGGGGGCCGCATCGGTAAAGGCTGCCGCTGGTAAGGGCGCGGCAGGTCTGCCGGTGCAGAGCAAGCAAAAATCTCCGGCCCTGATGGAATGAAAACCATCTCGGGGCAGAAAGGAACCTTATGGATTTCAAGAGTATTTTCAACGGCGAATCCCTGACCCTGGAACAGTTCCAGGAGCGCACGAAATCGATGAAACTGGCGGACCTCTCCACCGGCGACTATGTGGACAAGGGCCGGTTCAGCGATCAGAAAGCCGAACTGGAACGCCTCAAGGGAGAGCTTGCCGAACGTGACGTTACCATCTCCAATCTGGAGAAAGCCAGCGGCGACGCGGACGCAATCCGGAACGAGCTGGAACGTTACAAGCGGGAAGAGGCGGACCGGAAGAAGGCGGAGAAAGAAGCCGAGACGGACCGCATTCTCACCGCCGCCGCCGAACAGGCACTTGAGGGGAAGGAGTTCGTCAATGACTTCACCCGCACTCATTTCCTCAGCGAACTGAAAAAGGCAATCGCGGACCCCGCCAACAAAGGCAAAACCGCCGCCGCACTGTTCGCGGATATGACCAAAGACCTTGACGGAATTTTCCGCAATCCTCAGCAGGAACCGCTCAGAATCCCCGGCGTGGACAAGCACGATGCGAAGACCATGACCAAAGACGAAATCTTTGCAATCAAGGACGCCTCTGAGCGGCAGGCGGCGATTGCGGCAAACTCCCACCTGTTTATAAGAAAGGATGAATAAACATGGCAAAAGAAAACCTGACCAAAACGGCAGATATTCAGGTAAATCCCCGTGAAATCGACTTTGTAACCCGCTTTGCCCGGAACTGGGAGCATTTGCGGACCATTCTTGGCATTATGCGTCCTATCCGGAAAGAACCTGGGGCGGTCCTCAAAAGCAAGACCGCCACCCTGACCCTCCAGGACGGCAACATCGGCGAGGGAGAGGAAATCCCTTACAGCAAGGCGGAAATCCATGAGACCCCTTATCAGGAGATGACTGTGGAGAAGTTCGCAAAAGCAGTCTCCATTGAGAGCATTAAGGACCACGGCTATGAGGTGGCCGTTCAGATGACCGACGACGCTTTCCTCTTTGAGCTTCAGACTAACGTCACCAGCCGCTTCTATACTTATCTGAATACCGGTACACTCAAAGGTTCTTATAACAGCTTCCAGACAGCTATCGCTATGGCAAAGGGCGCTGTTGAGAACAAATTTAAGAAAATGCACCGGACCGCTACCGGCGTGGTGGGCTTCGCCAACATCATGGACGTGTACAAGTACCTGAGCACGGCGGAGCTGACCATTCAGAACGAATTCGGCTTCAACTACATCAAGAATTTCCTGGGCTTCAATACCATCTTTTTGCTGTCTGACGATGAGATCGCCCCTGGAACCTTCATCGCTACCCCTGTGGAAAACATCGTGCTGTACTATGTGGACCCCGCTACCTCTGACTTTGCCCGCGCCGGTCTGAATTACACCACCGACGGCGAAACCAATCTGATCGGCTTCCATACTGAGGGCAACTATCACACCGCCGTGTCGGAGAGCTTTGCCGTTATGGGCATGACGCTCTTCGCTGAGTACATCGACGCGATTGCCGTCATCAGCTTCACCGGCACGGCAGTCACACCCCCTTCCGTTGATGAAGGCACGTCCGCTCTGAACGACGAGGCACCCGTACAGAGCGCGGCAAAAGCCCGGTCCAATAAAGTATGAGCTGGCTAAGCTACGACCAGTATCTGGTAAACGGGGGGACAGCGGAACGTTCCGTTTTCCCCCTGCTGGAACGGCTGGCAAGAAAGAAACTGGACTACTGGACCCAAAACCGGATCACGGAAGTAACCTGCGATATTGAGCTTTGCATGACGCTCCTGGTGGACGCCCTTGCAGAGAGCCGACGGAACGAAGAGGAATCCGTATCCAGCTACAACAACGACGGCGTGTCTGTCAGCTTCAATAAGAGCACCCGCACAGAAGCAGAAATCATGGAGTCCGTCTATGACCAGATTGTAGAAATTCTCCCCGTGGAACTGGTAAGTGTGGTGATCTAATGAAATGCTATCCGCCCACATTCCGGGAGACCGTCACTTTGCTGAACCGCCGGGACGGAAAGGACAGCCCGGACCATCTGGACGCCTGGAAGAAAACCGTCCTGCATCAATGCGTCTGGACCCAGCGGCAGGACCGGACGCCCTCCACGCTGCTGACCAACGCGATTGAAATCAAGCTGAACGCGTCCTGCCTGGTCCGGGTCCCCGCTTCTCCGGATTACCGGCCTTACAACGCATGGCGGGAGGATATGGCAGGCTTTACGTTCTCTACGGGGGATTATCTCATTCTTGGAGAGATTCCGGAAAATGTGACGCCAGAAACCGTGACCGCCATTGTGGGAAAGTACCGCCCGAATGCTTTCGAGATCCAGCTTTTCAAAGACAATACCGCCGCCGGTTTTTTGGAGCATTACCGTTTGGAGGGGAAGTAATGGCAGGAATTGACTGGAACCGGCCACCGCAAGAAATTTTTGACCGGATTTTTGATGAAGAGACACGGACCTATATCCATACCCGTCTTCATGCATTCATGTCTCCCTACGTTCCTATGGATTCCGGAATGCTGGACCAAAACGTGAACATTACTCCTGATTACGTTGAGTATAAGGTTCCGTATGCGCATTACCAGTGGACCGGCAAGGTATTTGTGGACGACAGGGGGAGTACCTACGCCCGGCGGAACACATCCAAACACGCCACAAATCGCGACATCCAGTACAGCAAGGATCAGCATCCGCTTGCCTCTGACCATTGGGACCGGGCCATGTGGGCGACAAAGGGGCAGGATTTCTGTGACGACATTACGGCCTATTTAAGGAGCAGGTGATGGACAGTAAGCACAAGGCAATGTTGGATTACCTAACGCAATATCCGGGGCTGGATGCTTTTCTGCGGTTCAACAGTATCCCGGACAGCGCAGGAAACATCAGTATCCAAACCGTCAACAGCAGCAGCTGGGAGCGGCGTTATGTGGGCGGGCACGGCATCCGGCGCTATGATTTTGCCATTGTGTCCACCGCCCCCCAGGACTCCGGCACCAGCTACGTCAACGTGGACCAGCTCCAGGCCGCTCAGGATTTCATGGACTGGATCGACCGGCAACGGAAAGCCCGGAACTTCCCTGACTTCAAGGGATGCAAGGTGCTATCCATCGAAAATCTACAGAATATGCCGGACCTGGCCGGGGTCAACGCCGCCGGGAACACAGCCAAGTACATGTTCCAATGCCGGGTCCGCTATTACGAATAGGAGTGAACTTATGAAGGTTTCTCAGCTTATGGCAGGCTACACCCCCTCCGACGCGTTCGAGGGCTTTGCCACCAACGACGACTGGGTACTGGCGGTGGGCATCAACCTCACCGGCGAGAACCCCAGCGTAGGGGACTTCACCGTGGTCCAGATGGGCATCGCGGGCCTGGATCCCCAGATGAACCCCGTCACCCAGGATAAGCAGTATATCCGCACCGGTATGAGCACCACCAAGACCGGCACCCAGCGGACTTTCGCCA
>Ga0137306_101726_pt1 | contig 20900 bp, 20 predicted proteins | sample Inofroosms_March_FD_97187 | JGI IMG/M metagenome (GOLD analysis project Ga0137306, IMG submission 97187) | Mouse cecal microbial communities from Vienna, Austria - N-Acetylneuraminic and N-Acetylglucosamine D2O microcosms_March | ecosystem: Host-associated > Mammals > Digestive system > Large...
TTTATCATCTGGGATACTGCCATGATTGGCATGGTGGTTGTATTTCTTTACTACCACAGAGCGCAGTCCCTGCTCTGCCATATGCCTCTGGACCCGCTTGATACTGCAGGGTGTCCCAGCGCCATTGAGTACACGGCATAGTTTGACAGCCCCGTATCTGCGTTTGGAATCCTCAAAGGCCTGTTTCACTTTCCTGCTGAATTCCTCATACTCCATGTTCTTATTTGAAGGTACACAAACCAGAGCCTTGTAATAGGTACTCCTTGGAAATTTCAAGGCACTGCAAAGCTGTGATACAGAGTAGTTGGTTAAGTTGTTCTGGATAAATGCAACAATCTCGGCTATTGTTCTTTTGCGAATATGGCGGTCGCTTTTTTTAATATTTCATTCTCGATCTTAAGGCGCTGGATTTCTTTCTGGAGAGCCTTATACTCCTTGAGGGTGACCGTTTCATCTTCTGATACCTTGATAGGGGAAAGCTGCTTTACCCATCCGCTAATCGTACTCCGATTTACGCCATATTCACGTTCCAGTTGTGGATACGAGGTTCCTCCGGCATTATACAGATCCACGATCTGCTGTTTAAACTCCGGAGTGTAAGATTTTTGATTTTTCGCCATGTTGAACATCTCCTTTGCTCTTTCATTTGATAGTATAGGTTGTTCAACTTTTTCTGTCCACACTTATATACTAACACCAGAGAGAGGTGGTCTTACAACCAGACACACATCTTATGCCGCTACATATCGATGACGAACCGTTACCGATGGTATTTCCATATTGGATGCAGAGCATATAATTCTTCTGAAAATGAAAGCATGGCTGGATCTGAAAGGCAAAAAGGCCGAAGGGATCCATGTAAACTCAAGGGATATCAAAAAGCACCGACTGGATGTATTCCGCTTGTTTCAACTGGTACGGGATGGTCAGAAAACAACTGTTCTAAAGTCTGTCGGCGAGGACATTACACAGTTCATAGCTCAAATGCGTAAGACAGAGATCCGCTTAACAGATATAGGTATTAACCGCCCAAAGGATTCTATCTTGGATATTTACAGTAATATGTATGTTACAGAATAACACGACAAAATTATTCTAAACTCACAAAGGAAGACTGCTAACAGAAAAAAGCCGCCCAGAGCGTCCGGGCTTCTGAAGGTGACGGAAGAACGGAATCCCTCTTTTACTCCCTCACCTTCACCGCCTCCGCCAGCAGCGCGAACCGGTATTGGTACTGGCCGCCGCCTACGCAGGTTGAGAGCATGACCAGAGGCGCCTCTCCGTCCGGGACAAGCGGCACCTCTTCCCCGGCGGTATCCGGGTCTATGGCATAGGGGCACTGGTTCTTCATACCTGCGATAAACTGATTCCGCTCCAGTTCGGTGGAAAACCGGGTGGGGTAGCTCTCCTCCCGGGCAAGTACGCGGCAGGCCGCGATGATCCGGCAGCGGTAGACCCCCTGGGGCATATAGAGATCAAAGTAGGGGAACTGTTTATAGTGTTCCTGCTCCAGATAGCTCTTCAGCAGCCCGAACATGGAACCGTTCCTCATGTTGTGGCCGTAGATGACCGTGTTGTCATCTGTGAGAAGGCCTTCATTGCGGCAGTCGGCGAAAATACACCCTGACCCGTTGCGGGTTCCCTCGAAGGTATATTTGAGATAGTGAGAGTTGTCCTCCCCCTGAACCACGGGGTAGCTGATATTCTGGCCGGGAAAATCGATCCATGCCTCTATATCCTCATTTATACTCTGCAGTTCTTCAAAATCCACAAAAAGGGCAGGCGGATTTTTAATCTCCGCCTGCTGATTCCTATCTGTATTCCGATCCAACTGCTGATCAGGCTGTTCTGCGTCCTTTCTTATGGATACTGCGCGCCGGATCAGCCCGGCATACTCCTGGCTGCCTTCCCGGCCGGACCGGTAATAGCCCAGAAGAAGCACCACCGAACCTGCGCAGACCATACAGGCCGCTGCAAAAAGAATCCTAAAAAGCCGTTTCATCCTTTATTCCGCCTTTTTCTTTTTTCCGAATCCCAGGATACCGAACCCGGCCATCATCAAAAGGCTGACCACCGCCGTCACCGCCAGAGGCACTACAGGGAAATCGTCTCCTGTCCGGGGAACCATAAATGACAGAGGCACTTCCGGATCCGGCAGAATCGTCAGGGGCACATCGCTGCCGGGTACATCCACATAGGTCAGAGGCACCGGCTCGTCGGGGATATCCGTGGTCGGTCTGCCTGGTCTGCCCGGACGGTCGTCATCATCGTCATCGTCGTCATCTCCGCCCGGCGATATGCTCTCCTGAACCATGAACTCCCAGTCGATCTTGGTGAGAACGTCGGCGTACCTGTAACTGCCGTCGTCGTTGAGCCCCAGATTCGGATCCAGCACCAGCTCCACCCGGATCTCTTCCTTGCGGTTGCGCCCATAGACTCCCAGAGGAACCAGGCCCTGCATATCCTCATTGCCGCTTCCGGAATAGTGATAGCCCGTAACCTTGCCGTCATAGATCAGCTGGTCCCTGTAATAGACCTTCATGGCGATCTTCTCCAGCAGTTCATCCTTGCGCGGATCATTTTTCTGCTCCGCATCCGTCCTGGGTTTGATCCGCATGAAAAGGCTGTACGTCTTATAGCTGTTGTTCTCGATCAGAAGCTTATCCTTATAAACTCCGCCCGGAACCATATTAGTAAAGCTCATGAACCAGTTGCCTTCCTCCACCTTGCCGTCTGAGGTCCGGTAGGGGGTATAGCTCATGATGCCGTTGTTTTCTTCGAAATACAATGTCTTCACAGAGTCCGCCTCATACACGCCGCTGCCTGCGATATAGCCGGCGATGTAGTCCGTGATTTTGCTGGACCGGAAAATAGTCTCCACCGCGCCCTTGGTAGCCTGCACGGTCTGCATGTTGACACTGAGAGTAAAGGTACTGCTGTCATAACCGTATTTGGAATTGACCGTATCCACAGTGACTTTCTTGTAGCCGCCGCTTACGGTATCGTCTTTCTCAAAATACGTGTAGCTGCCTGTAACCGTGGTCTCCAGCTGAGGATTCATCCTGACGCTGGATAAAAGGATGGGGGTACTGTCTCCCGGCTGTACCATGCCCATGTAATAAAATGTATAATTGCCTGTCTCGTCCGGTGTCTCCGATACCAGGAGCCATTTGCCTACGGCTTCCTGGAGAGTCGATACCTCGGGGATATCAAGCCGGAGTCCCGGTTCGCTGGCTCTGCTGTCGGAAAGGACCACCACAGCGTCCCGGTTAAAGTTCAGGACCGCTGCGTACTCTTTTCCGTTTTCTCCTGTGAAGACTGACGGCAAGATCTCGCCCTTCTTCGCCACCACCTGCTCCACAGGCGCCCCGCCTGCAGTGGGGATCTGGAGAGCCGCCACGTCTTCCCGGCGGACCCAGTTCTGGTTCATGGTAATCTTGGCAATGATGGGAATGGTGCTCTCATTCTTCACCCACACTGCCTTTCTGGTCTCCTCGCCCGGCAGCCATCCCTTAGGCGATTCGAAATCCTCCTGCAAAAAGGTACTGTACTTTGCAGTCATGTATTCGTTCTTGGCCAATAATTGCTGCGTCCATACTGCCCAGGTTCCCCCAATCGTTGCAGCCGCCGCCATAGCTGCCAAGCCTGCGATAAATATTTTTATTTTTCTCATATATTGTTCTCCCTGTCAATATGGCCTATCGGCATTCTACTGCTGCGTTGTCTGTTCTTCCTGCTTTTTCTCTTTCTTCTTGTCGTCCTCATCCTTTGCCAGATGGTCCACTATGGTTCCTGCCAGCAGGATCACGACCATGATCCCTATGACAAAGGGCTGTTTTCCGTAATTTACAAAATATCCTCCGTAGGGGATACTGATCTTGCTTGCCTTGCCTACTACATTGGCGTAGGGAACCATACCCGGATCCCTGCCGTCGTTGGCATCGCCTTCAGTCCCGAAGGCCATGGCGCTCTCGTCCTTCTCCACCACCCGGTGGGTTACCATGACTCCCCCTTCTGCGCCTACGAATGTAATGGGGTCGCCTACATTGATCTGATCAAAGGGAGCTGCCTTGTAATAGATGACGCTGCCCACGTGGTACGTGGGCTCCATACTGCCGCTGAGGACAACGACAGGATGGTAGCCCAATACCAGGGGGGCCGCTATGGCCAGAAACCCTATGATACAGACATATACGATGATACTTAAGAAATTGGTTATGTGTTTGAGTGTCTTCATCGGTTAGATGTCCTGTTTGGGGTGTTGATCGTTGGGGTTAGGATGATAGAGTCTCGGCTTTGGGGCGGGGATTGCCGCCTGTTATTGCCGGAATCCTGAGCTCCGTTTTATTCGCCGTCCGGGGTGTTGTCACCGGCTGTGGCGTTCTTTCCCGGATACCAGCTCCATGCAGTTACTGTATCATTGGTCGGGAACGCCTGAGCTGCCTCTTCGTCTGCCTGGACAAACTCTACGGTAATGTTCAGCTTGTAATCAGCATTGGCATAACCCTGCTCATTACCTACCAGATGATCCACTTTATAAGTGTAAACGGTCTGTGTGTCAGCATCAAAGGTAATATCTTCCCCATCTTTCGTACATGGCACCCATGATTTAACTCCACCTGCAGTTGTTACTTCTTTTGTCGGTACCGTACCATCCGCATTTAACTCATACCAGCCAGTGACTCCGTCAGCCAGTGATCCGTCAGCCTTTAACTCCGGTTGTAATTTCGCTGCTTCATCTGACGGAAGATTCTTAGCTCCGATAGTAAAGTACCCTTTGTCTACGAAATGTCCCATATCCGTATCTTCACAGAGAGTTAAACCATTCATCAGGTCTACAGTGGATTCATCTTTTACCAGAGCTTTTGCATAGTAGTAGTAACCGTCATCTGCATTAAAATACCACTGGCTACCCTCAGCAGTCGGAGCCGTTGTCACAATATTTCCAGTTACAAGGTTTTTATATACAACGGAACCGTCGCCGTTTACCAAGCCGTCAACAGATGATCCCTGAATACCCGTAGTTTCGCTTCCCGGGAAAAAGTTTGTATTACCTGCCGCCAGCGCCAGACTGGTTGCATCTGTTGCTCCTGCGTCAAAGGTCCAGACCTCATCAAGCTTTACACGGACCCATACATTTCCATCGCCGGTATTCGTAGCAAGTACTTTTTTATCCACAAATGCACCTGGTTTCCAGTCATGGCCGTCGCCCGGGTTGAACTGCTCTGTTGCACCGGTGCTGTAATTCTCAGTATCAAATGGGTTAACGAAGGTCTGAGATGCATTGTAGTATGCGAATGTTCCGCCTACCGCTGCCAGTGCCGCTACTCCTGCCAGTCCATAAAGTTTCATTTTCTTCATAGTTTTCTTTCCCCTTTTCATATTATTTTCTTTTACCGTGGAGAGAGAATTTCTCTCCACGGATCCATTAACGATGCCTGATTTTTTACTACATTATGGTGTTGTGCTTTCAAGGTCCTCTTTATCCAGATTCCAACCAGCTACAATACTTGAATCTGCTGTACTGAACACCTGAGCAACTGCCTTATCAGTAGCCTGCACAGTTTCAACAGTTATACGCAACACATAGTTTGCATCACTGTATCCCAGCTTTTTATCCTCTGCCTTTGTGATAGCCCCGGTGAATGTAACTCCTTCAATCTCTACTTCTTTTCCATCTTTGATTGCTTTACCTGGAGTTGCTACGGCACCTATAGCTGGCTGCGGATCACCGAGGAGCATCCATGGTCCATTTTCACTTATATTAGCTTCTGTAAGCGGAACTCTGTCTTTGTCGGTCATGTAATAAAACTGAGTCATCAGTTTACCCATATCGGTATTTGCGTCTAACCGTACACTGTCCAAAAACTTACCTGTAGTGTCTGCACCATTCGCACTGCCGGCGGGCTCCAGTTTCTTCAGATAATAGTAATATCCATCGGGCTGAAGCTTACTCCAACCATCTGCATTATCAAAATACTTATGTACAACAGACTTATCCGGATCAGTTTCACCATCCGTCGGATCGCCTATGCCGATCTCCATAGAATCTGTACTGTTTAACTCCTTAAATACTACACCGTTTCTGCTCCAGATATCCTCAAACTTAACCCTCACTACCACAGGTCTGTCGCCGGTATTATCCACATACAGATCCTTGTTTACCTGCGCACCAGGAGTCCAGTCCTCACCGTCTTCCGGCTTGAAATCCTCGACTACTACAGTACCGTATTTCGCGGTATCAAAGGGGTTATCGATGGTTGATGTCTGTGTAAAATAAGCAAATGTTCCTCCCACCAATGCAACTGCAGCCAAACCCAGTGCTCCAACTACTTTTTTGTTCATACTACCAATCCTTCCTTTCTGCTTTTACTGCTGTTTCAAATTACTTTTACAGGTTATTCACAACAGTATCTGCGTTCCTTCGCTAAATTTTTATTGCAAGCCCTTTTTATAATGTTCTCATCTGGGGCAAAAGATGCTTAATTTGATGTTGCTGTTGACCATTTTACTTCTCCGGTCTGAGGATTGATCTCAGCCGTAATCTGTGGCAGGTTTTTCCACTGATCTGTTACAGCCGCCGAATCCGCAAGAACAGTTTCTCCTGTTATGGTAAGATTGATCTGCAGATTTGAATAATCGTATCCGTGTTCATCATTAGATATATCTTTGGCGAACTTTACAGATTCCAAAACCCAATCTGTCGCTTCACCCGCTTTCAGGATTTTGTTATAGTAATAATAATCGGTATTTATTCCATTCCGGCCATCTTGAGTTACCTTTGTAAAATCTATGGGTATATTGGTGAGCTTTCCGGCCGCAAAAGCTTCTTTGTCTTCGCCTTTTTCGTTTCCATCACCGATATTCCAGTGGAGTGTAACAACCTCTTCTGCCGATTTCGGCGGCGTTCCCTTTCCTTCTGGCAATACCCACTCTATCTTGTATGAAAATCTCAAAAGCATATCCTGTTCGCCTGTATTTTTAAACAGAACCTCTTTTGACTTCTCCTCGCCGGGAACCCATAAGTCTGACGGATCAAATTTTTCGTAAACAGCCACTCCGGGAGCATTTACAGAAAATTCATTTTCGAACTTTTTCATACTGTTGTAATATGCAATTGTCATTCCCACAGCAGCCAGGAGCAGAAGACTGAGGATGATCAGAATCTTTGTAGCTTTTTTATTTATTTGCTTCATTCCGCTTCCTCCTATTTCCAATCTACTGTATCACCAGTAACTGTGACTGTTTTCCCGAATAAACTCTTTGTGGCATCGGCATTGACCTCTTCACTGTTAAGAGTATTACTTCCGTCACTGCATTGAACCGCTTCTGCCTTAAAGTACAGACGATAATTGGAGTTTAAATATTCTTTGTTTTCCGAAGAAACATTCTCAAAAGTCACGCTCTCAAGAATTAAATCCGTATGTGTTCCCGGTTTAAGGACTTTGGTGTAATAATACCAGCCATCATTTCCGTCTTCCCACTGACAGCTGTTTCCTCCTAACCAATGCTGTGTCCAGTGTTTTGTGGCCATCTCTGTTCCGTTTAGTTTATTGGACAGGAGATATTCAGTACCATCCTCTTCTTTCTTTTCCCAGTATTCTGTATAACTGATTCTAAGGAAGATGGACGAGTTTCCTGTGTTTTTAAAACGAACTTTTTTCACGCCGTCTTCAGGGTGAAATTCAGGCTCCTCTACCTCAACTTTGGTCTCATGGGACCGCAACTCATTCGTCACACTCAGATCCCAGGTCTGCCAGGCGAAGGTGGTTCCGATGGCAGCCGCCGCTAAAAAGGCGGCTGCCGGAAGAATTGCCTTCATTTTCAATTTTTTTAACAAACTGTTCATCGCAATCCCTCCTTTACGTTAACCTTGTATCTTCGTCTAATTTCTCTGGGTCATCATATGTCTTTCTCTCCGGAACCGCCGCAAAAAGATTGACTACCTGACGCTGTGCTTCCTGTAATGGTTTCTGTCCGCTGCCGTTAAACTCATTCGTGACGCTGTGATCATTGTGGAAATAATCTTTGTGGTTAAAAGTGTTGTGTACCAGAACCACGTCGTCTCCGCCAGGCATTACTGTAATAACCGCCCCATTGAGAGTCCCTGTTCCACTGTATTTAGTGACAAACGGGGTTGATGGAGTATACTCTTTCAGGTCCGTCTTTTCACCGATAACATAATTGCTTCCGTTTGTCTTGGCAAGAACCTCAATGTATTTACTCAGTCTGCTTTCAGTAAGCGTGCTTTCACTTACTGCAGAACCATGACCTGCCGGCAATAAGACAACACCTGTTTCAAATTTCGAATCTCCGCTGACTACAGTAATAATGAATTCATCTTTCATCACATCTTCGGAGACAGTCTCATTATCAACCCATTTGCCGACTCTTAATCTGGCTTTCATAAGTTCATTGGTTATGGTTACCTGTGCTGTTTCTGCATTTGTAAATGTTACCTTGTACTTATAATCTCCCAGAACGGTTTCTGAACCAGAAGTAATAATCGGTTTATTGTCAGTTCCTATTTCAAATATACCGTATTTAATTTCATTGCTTCCGTTATACTTCGGCAAATCTGTCCATTGGACTTCCTCACTTCCGGCAGTGGTCGGCCAGGATATTGCTACGGGATTTGCCAAAGTTTGGCCGTTGGCATCTTTAACAACCTTTTCCCAGGCTGTTCCATTTCTGTAGTAAAGACCAATATTCGCTGTAGCCACAATACCTGATGTCGTTGGAATACCCTTCCATTCCTTTATCGCTTTTCTGATCACAGTTTCGCAAGTATGAGTATTCGTCACTTTTACATGGGCTACATAATTGTTTTGCTTTTCACTTGCTGACAAAACATCGGCATAAGTTACGGTATATTTTCCATGATTTCCATCGAAGAAACCGCCTTCCTGAATACCTGCGTTTCCTTTCAGTTCCTTTACGGTATAGATAATTTCAACCGCTTTATATGTACCGTCTGGATTTTTTACATAATTACCGTTCTTGTCTTTTTCATAACGATACTTTGGAAGATGATCAAACTCACCGGACCACATATTGCTGTTATTACCAACCTGATTTGCTTTGCTTAATGTTAGAATCTTTCCAGCCAGCGCTTTCCCGTCGGCACATAATTGGAACCGCACTTGATCCGGTCTGTTATCACATTTGTTATTATCATCTACCCACTCTTTCGTAACTTTGACTTTTACTTCCGGATCCAGCTTATTTTCCAGAGTTATAACCCATCCTTTTTTATCACTCCCTGTTGTTTTAATCGTTTGACTGTCATACCCCGGAGGAACATTTTTTTCAATGACCTCGTATTTATACTCCCGTGTAGGATCATTTGGATCAGAAACCGGGAGTTCTGTCCAGGTATACTGCCAATTGTTGGCCTTACTTAAAGTTACTGTTCCCTTGTCAACCTTCATTCCATTATGCATCTGCCATAATGTAATATCGATATCACTTGGCCTGTTAGGGTTATTGTAGTCATTCCACTCTTTTTTGACAGTTACCTGTGTCTGCGGATCCTTCTTACTGTCTATAGGGATACAATTCGGTAAGGTAAACTGCATATAACAGCAGGAGCCAAAACCGCCTCTCTCCATATAGTAAATATCAATTCTGTGTTCCCCGCTCAATCCGCCATGTTCCTCAAGCCACTTTCTCATGTCTATGGCCTGACCGACTGCAAAATGGATACCTCCCAGATCAATTGCCCTTTTTCCATCCACAAACAACCAGAAATCATCATCGCCACGGAAATAGAAATTCATAGGTCCTGTGTAATCGCCGACCCTGAAAGTGAACGCATAATGCATTCCGAAATGCCAGTTGTGGGTTCCTCCTCCGTCGCTTCCACCCGTCACTTGCGGATCCGCAAAGGGATAGTTTGTTGCGTGATATACTTCCTTATCTAGCGGCCAAAAGTTATTGGAATAAATATTACTGTCATTTGTTCCGTTATGAGCAGAATATTTAATGTGTTGCAATCCGGTAAGTACTTCTGTTTTGCCTCTTTTTACAGTAGACAGAATATAGGTATCGCCTTTTTGCTGGAAGCCTAATTTGTAATTTGTAAATTTTTTTGTACCTGTCTTCGCCTCAAAAAATCCAGGCTGGCTGATCTTGGGGTGAAACTGCAACTTGTAATCGGCTGTCAGATCTTCCAGTACTTCATTCCTTACGACCGCTGATATTAAACTGTTATCCTTTCCGTTAGTTTTATCTGGTACGTTTGAATCATACGTAATACCTGCCGAGTTTCCTTTTGCGTTATTTCCCTTATTTAAATATCCTTTTAAACCCGAAACATCGGTATGAGCATTATTCCAAGAACTGGTATTTCCCGAAGCCTGCTGGCCTACACCCATTTTCTTTTCGCCGCCCTTAAAGTTTCCTTTTCGGTTGGTTCCCTGATCGGCAGCTTGGGGTACTGAAGCGACTTCTTTCGTGTTTAGGCCGTTTGTCACGTTATGGTCATAAAATGTTACCGGCTGTTCGTATGGGGTAGTTACTTTTTTCTCTGTATACACAAACCGGATAACAGAGTTTTTGGAGATGGTTACTTTATCTGTATTCGTTATCGTACCATTGGAATCTCTCGTTACTGTGTATTTCTTTTTGGGAGTAGCCCATTCGCTCCATGTAGCTTTATTCCGGTTATTTAAATTGGTGGAAACCCAGATCTCACTAACCTGATAGTTTTTTTCTGCATATTCCTTTTTTGCCGTAACCAGACATACTTTACTCAATTCCTCGATGCTGCTATATTGCGTTTTGTTCGGAATCATTATGGTATCCGGACTATACAGCTGGCCGTTGTACTTTTGTATGACTATCTTTTTCGTATGTCTGTTATAAACATCGTCTTTGGTATGATAACCGTATCTTTCTTCAGAATCCGTTGTATCTGTTGCTGTATCAAGCTGAATGCGATAGGGATCTGTCGTTCCGGTCGCGTTGATTGTCTCTATATTTTTACCCCAGTGTTCCACTGTAAGGGTAACATTTCCACCCAGCTGCCCCATATCCACCACAATATAGATAGAGAAATGATCTGTAGTCATCACCACATCTCCGTTTTCCTCCACAGTAACCCTATCCATATCATTGATGACTCCGGCCTCTTCATCCAGATGCCACACCGCCAGCATAGACTCTTCCTCGCCCCTGGCAGTCTCCCCTGCCTCAGCCGAAGCCCCATCTGTCTCCGCTTCCATAGCCCCTGCTTGCTCCGCTGCCGGAGCCGCCGCCATTCTTCTCATCCGGAACATGGCCGGTGCTGCTGTCTCCTGAATTTCCTCCTTTGTCGTCTCTTCCACATCGTCCGTGATCTCTCCGGATAACGTCACTTTCTCCAGAGTCACATTGGAGAACCGTACCGTCACGTCTCCCTGGGGTTCCGTCTCTTCGCCGTCGGCGATAATCTTGATGTCCACTGCTTTCATCTTGTTGACGGAGATTCCGGACTCCTGGGCCTTCTGCTCCATGGCAGCCTGCACCAGGTCTTTCTTATCCTCGGGAACCTCGGTAACTTTCAGACTCAGCATATCTGCATTCGGGAATGAATCCGCAGGTCCTTTCACTTCGATCTCGGCCCCGTTGATCCTGCCTTTCAGCACCAGCTCTCCTTCGCCCAGTACGTAGAAGTAGAAGCCCTGAGTCGTCTCGTAGCTCTTGCCGTTCCGTCTGATGGAGGTCGTGATCTTTCCGAAATAGACGCCCGGTTTCGTGTTCTCCGCCACCCGGAAGGATACGCCGGTCACGGTCTCGCCCCAGGTGCTCTCTTCCTCCTCGAACCATGCGGTGATGCCTTTCAGCTTCGCTCCGTAAGTCTCGATGGTGTAGCGGATATTCTTCGGGTCGGTCCCCTCGTCTTCAGCGTCTGATACGGTGGCCATATTGGGCGCATCCGGATCAAAAAATTCTTTATTGTCTGTGGCAGAGGTCTCTGCCGCTGTCGTTTCTTTTACTGTTGTTTCTGTTATGGCAGTCTCTGTTTCTGTCGTTTCTGCTGCCGTAGTCTCTGCTGCGCTGGTCCCGGCCGCTGTGGTTTCGGTCTCAGCCGCCGCAGATGTCACTTCTTCTGTCCCAGCTTCCGTCTCGGCTTCGCTTCCGCTCTCTTCCGCTGCAGGAGTCTCTTCTGCCGTCGTCGTCTCAGATTCGGTCCCGGCAGTCGTCTCCGTCACCGGAGCGGTTTCTGTATCTTCTGCCTTTTCTGTCTCTGTCTCCTCTGCTGCGGATTCTGTCTCTGCCCCGGATACGGATTCTTTTTCCTCAGTATCGATCCCAGGCAGAGAAATCTCTTCCGCTGCGACCTCTACATTTTTCTCCTCGGTGGTCTCCGCTTCCGTCTCGGTCTCCTCCGCTGCGGACCCACTCTCCACCTCGGTTTCCGTCTCTGCCTCTGTCGCAGCCGTGGTCTCGTCTTTCACGGTCGTTTCCGCCGTAGTCTCTTCTTTCACAGCTTCTTCTGTTGTGGTCTCTTCTGACACAACAGAATCTGCCGTCTCTTTGGAGGCTGTGGTCTCAGCCTTTGTAACAGCAGTGGTTTCCTTTTCCGTCTCTTTCGCCCCGTTGGAAGCCGTCGCCTTATTTCCTTCGAAATAATCCGGCGTGAATTCTTCCAGAAGATGTTCTTCTTCAAATCTGGTGCGGATATAGATGGTGTTTCTCTCGTTGGTCATCAGGCTGTTGCCGTCCTCAAACTCGATGGGGAGCAGGCCTGCCATGCCTGTGTTGTATGTAAAGTCCTGGGACTTGGTCACCTGACCGCCGCCCTCTTTCCTGGCTACGAAGCTGAAGGTGATCTTCTTATTCTTCACTTCTTTCAGGTCTTCTTTTACAAATCCGTAGAACTCGGTCTCATATACCTCGCCGGGAGCCAGCTCGATGTGACGGATCCATTTGCCGTTGGATTCTATGTTCTGATTGGAAGGGGTTGCCTCCTCCGCATCTGTGGGAGTGCCTGCGGGACCCGGATTCCACTCTTCGTCAAAATCTTCCTCGAACCACCAGTCCTCCATGTCCATCTCGGGAAATCCCGCGTCTACCAGGTCTTTGCCGGTCCATTTCAGATTGCCTTCTGTCAGAAGCTGATCCGTGTTATTCTGGACATAGATCTTCAGGGATACTTCCGCACCGGGGGCAAAGCTTTCGTTCTCTGCCAGGACGGTGATCTGAATATCCTGCTTCTTGTGATAATTATAGGAAATCCTGGGTTTGGCCGTCTTCTCTCCCGCCAGGGACGAGATGATCCCCAGAGAATTGGACGCGGACGTCGCCACAAGCAGGCAGGCAAGGATGCCGCTTAAGATTCTCCTTTTTATAATATCCTTTTTACTCCTCCACATAAGTGTGCTCCTTCCTTACTCGTGTCATCCCTGTACGCCGGCTTCCGCCTCGTCCAGCGCACCATCTATCAGTTTCAACAGCTCTAACGCACTTCGGAAATTACAGCTCTTTCCTGCCTCCGCCCACATCACTTTGCCCTGCCAGGTCGCGTTTTGACGGTACTGAACATTTACGACAAAGGTTGCTTTCTTTCCGGTCTCATTCAAAATTTCGTCTGTGCTCTTCACTCTCTCTGCCCCTTTCTCCCTCATGTTCTTCCCTGTGTCACAAAAATTCCGGCTCCGTGTAGAGGCCTGCGGATAATCGATCTTATCCATTATCCGGTCCGCCAGTATCAGAAGATTGTTTAAATCCGAGAACAATACCGGTTCAACCGAGTATCTATGGTAAAATCTGCCCTGTTTTTCATGATTCTGGTTTTCATCGATGCAGATACTCATCAAATTGGGGGCTGAAACATCAATACTCTTCCTGTCTGGCAACGCCATCATCACCTTTCTGCTGGTATCATAACATTTGAAAGTTTCGTGACTCGTTACATGCACCCTGTTTTTTCCGGAATTTTTAATTTTTTCTAAAATTTTTCCAAATCATGGCCAGCTTCTCTTTTGTCTGCTATAATGGATCTGCACATTGGGGAACACCAGTCGACCATCAATGAAAATATGCCTCTCCGGTCAGCCATCTACTATGGCAGAACCATGGAGAAGCTCATCGAACCCAAAGCCCTCTACAGGATCGCCAGAATCAATATCCCTACTCCTGAGTTCTATGTCTTTTTCAATGGCAAAGGCCCTCAGCCTCTGGAACAGACTTTATATCTTTCTCATTCTTATCTTGAAAAAACAGAGACTCCCATGTTAGAATTGAAAGTGAAAGTAATCAACATCAACCTGCCGGACAGTCATCCCATCCTGGCGGACTGCCGCCCCTTATATGAGCACTCCTGGTTTACCTGGAAGGTCCGGGAATACTTGGATTCGGGCAGATTCCGGGACGACGCCATCTCTTTAGCTATAGAAGACTGTGTACAGCAGGGGATTATGACGGATTTTATTCGGAAACACGGCTCGAAGGTGAGGAATATGCTGTTTACGGAGTTTAATATAGATGATGCGATCGAGGTCTGGATGGAAGAAGGGTGGACGAAAGGACACTCAAAGGGACGTTCTGAAGGGGAATCGCTTAAGCTTATCCAACAAGTCTGCAAAAAATTAAAGAAAGACAAATCACCGGCCCGGATCGCTGAGGATCTGGAAGAGAGCAGGGAGACGGTTCTGGCCGTCTGCAGGGCCGCCCGGGCTTTTGCACCGGATTATGATGCCGAGGCTATTCTTCAGGCCCTGGCTCAGGATTCTGCATCGGAATCGCTGTCCTGAAATCGGGCAAACGGGATCTGTAACCTGCGTTTACTGTTTATGAATTAAAAGAGTCCGGCGAACCGGACTCTTTTCATGTATTATGAGGTTTTCCATGTGTTTATCCGGTCTGTGGAACTTTGAGAAAATAAACCCGGATTTATACCAGATCTTGCCTTTGTACACCTGCCTTTTCAATGCTCGGGATTGGTGAAACAATCGATTATCCGAATCTATTGTGATTATCACATCCCCCAGCTCCTCTGGCCGAATCTGAGAGGCGGCTCTTCTTCCTGACATTCTTTCCAACCGCCCCTGACCACCGGAGCGATAAAATGGTGGAGCTGATATTTTCCGGAACCGGGAGTCCTGTTAAAATAACTCTGGATACGAGAGGATACACTGGAACAATCTTCCTGTTTTATCCCCATAAGGAGAAGGAGGTACTGGTTTTTCCCGTATCGGGTGTATACATCCGCCCGCCGCAGGGCTTCCCGGATGGAGGTTCCCAGCTGATCCATGATGTTCTCAAAAGTCAGTTCTCCTGTTTTGGACCGGCGGTTCTCTTCCTTCTCGGTCAGCGAGCACAGGAGCAGATAAAGAGATTCTCCGGTCCTCTCGATCCGCCTCATCTCATAGTGGTACGTCCCCACAAATGCCTGGTAGCAGCAGTAATAGGCTCCGCTGCTCTCATCCTGCTGTTCCAGCTCCCTGCAGATCTCCATAAGGTTTTTGCTGGAGCCTTTCAGATGGATATCGATCTTTTTTCTCCGCTCTTCCATATCTCTGGACAGCCGGATCCCCATGCGTTCCGTCAGGCTCTCCGCAGAACGCCTGGCCGCCTCCCTGGCCTCTGTCCACTGTTCCATATCCATCAGAGTATCCAGTTCTGCTATATACCATTCTTCGTAAGGGTACAGGCGTATGGCATTTCTCACGACATGGAGTCTTCTCTCATACTGGTCTGCCTGCTTCAGCAGCTTCAGATACCTGCGCAGGCACTGAAAATACAGGTTCTGGTATGCGGCCTGTTTTCCTGCCACCCACATATCGGCGGAGAGAACCATGAGAAATTCTCCCGTATACATGCCGCAGGCTTTCTCCAGCAGTCTCATCTGCTCTTCTCCTGAGACGGCTTTAAGCGCCTTCTGGGCAGTCTCCTCAAAGACCCGGGCATCTATTACAACCTCCAGATCCTCCTGATCCAGGCGGAATATGCTTCTTCTGCTGATACTGCCTGCTTCTGTCAGAACTCCTGCCTCTATCAGCTGTCTCCTCAGGCGGTGAGAGGCCACTCTCAGGCTTCCCGGACCATTGGCATATTCTCCGTCTCCATACAGCAGCTCCAGAACATCTTCCCTGGATATACCTTTATCCCCATAATATGCGATCAGTATAAACAGACGCATCGTCTTGCTGTAATTGCCTCCTGGAAGCTTGATCTCCACATCATCCAACATGATCTGAAATTCTCCCAGCATATGCACGTTCAGGACTCTTCCTCCCGATCTCTCTGTCCCCTCCATGTACATACTCCTTTTTATAGATTCCTGTCAGCCGCCGCTCTCCTGTTTTATGTGTTTATCCGTTATAAATCTTGTGTTAATAACATATTATACACTTTAAGTTGATTTATTTCAACCATTAGTGTTGTATTTTCCAATACAATACAAAATAAGGAGGGATATCCATGGATAAAGAATTGGGCAACCGCATCAAACAGCTGCGCCAGCAGGCCGATCTGACGCAGTCCCAGCTGGCCAGGGTGCTGAATGTTTCCCCTGCCCTCATCTCTGCCTATGAACTGGGGGACCGCAAGCCCAGTCTGGAGATCCTGGTAAGCCTGGCAGCCACTTTTAAAGTCTCCACGGATTTTCTGCTGGGAGTCAGGAATCCCCCGCCCTGCAGCATGGAAGGGTTATCCCCGGAAGAGATACAGGCTGTGGAGATCATTCTCCACGGACTGCGCAGAAAATCCATATAAACCGGATTATTTATGACGCTCTCAGTTCTTCCAGTTCTTTTTCCATAAGTTTCAGCTGTTCTGTCAATATGCTGAAAAGAGCGGCCACATCTTCTGCGGCCCCGCTCCTTGTGTATTCCAGACCCAGCTGCCACAGAAACAATACCTTTTTTATGTTGTTCAAACGGCCGGTCAGCCGGTCGATTTTCTCTGTTCTCTCCATTTTTTCCATCAAATTACCTCATTCTTTTGTCTGTTATTTTTAATACATTAATATAATGTCCGACGAATCGGGCGGAGCGGGGACGCTTTAGCGGCCGTATTGCTTTCCGCCTTGTGCACACAAAAAGGCACCGCAGAATTCTGATTCCGCAGTGCCTTTCCTGTTATCTTTTCACATCATCTTCCCGGATCAATGTCACGTCACATACGGTCAGACGATTTCCTGTCACTTTAAATCTTACGTTGCGGTCTGCAAACGTTACCCCGTAGATCCGCTCCGGGTCATGTACATAGGCGGGTCTCGGATCCTGAGCCAGGATTCCCCTGACCGCCTCCCTCTTCTCCTCCGGATACCGCAGCAGCAGCTCCTCCGGAAAATCCACTTCCAGTTCATGGCGTATGGTCTCACTGGTGTATCCTTCTCTGGCTTCGGGGTGACAGTCTGTAAACGGTATGTAGGGTTTGATATCATAAATCGGTGTGCGATCCATTAGATCGGCGCCGGTCACATGGATCACCGGCCCCATTTTCTCGTCTGTCTCCAGCCCTGTGAGACGAACGCAGGACAGCCCGATATCATTGGGACGGTAAGGCGATCTGGTGGCAAATACTCCCATCCGCTTCTTTCCTCCCAGCCGCGGCGGCTTCACTGTAGCCGACCAGTGTTCCTTTTTTGATCGGGAGAACTTCCATAACAGCCAGATATGGGAAAATTCTTCCAGCCCCCTCACTGCCTCCGGATTGCGGTACTCCGGTTCGAACACAATGGTCCCCTGAAGGGACTCCACCAGGCCGCTCTGCCTGGGAATACCGAATTTGTCGGGAAAATCCGTTCGGATCCGGGCTATGATCTTCATATTCTGTCTTACCCCCTCTCTCCTGTCTTTCCGGCTTGATCAGTTACTGTTGGTCTCCGGTCCGTCACTGCCGGGCATGTGAAGGCCGGGATTACATCCACCGCCCTTCCTGTGAGCAGTAACAATTACAATCATACCAGATTGGAAAATTATTGCAAGTATCTTGACAACCACCGGATTCTTTGATAAGCTTTTGTAAGAACATATGTTCGATTTATGTTGATGAGAGGGGGAGGATAGGGATGGATTCTACTGCCGTATACTGCAGATACTGCCATCAGCGGCTGTTTGATATCATACCCGGCACTAGGGGCATCATAGAGATCAAGTGCTCCCGATGCCGCCGGGTGATGAAGATCTGTTTTCAGGAACCGCAGAAGCATAGAGACTACCTAGCAAAGGAATGACAGACCCCAGGGGACCGGCCGGCTTCCGGACCGCTGTCAGGCTCTGTGAATTACCGAATAGCAGGAGAGATTCATTGTCAGAAGACTATGGATCTCTCCTTTTTGTATGCACAGGCCCGCCCTGGTACAGCGGGCAGGAGAAAAGCTTCCCCTGCCCGATCTATGGGAGGAATTTATATGGATTATTATATCAAGATCAACGGCAATCCGGTTCCCGTCACCGAGGAGGTGTACAAAGCCTACTGCCGCGGGGAGCGGAAGGAACGCTATTTCAGGGAGAGTGACATCCGCAACCAGACATTGTTCTACGATGCCCTGGACACGGACGAAATCAGGGGCAGCGATATGTTTGGAGACCCTTTTGCAGAGTCTGTGGAAGAGACCGCAGAGAGACGCTGGCTTCTGGAGCGGCTGAAAGAGGCCATACCCCAACTGACCGACGGGGAAAGGGAACTGGTGCGCCGCCTCTATTTCTGCGGAGATTCTCTCCGGGAGCTGTCCAGATCCTGCCGGATTCCCGTGACTACGCTTCAGTCCCGCCATCAGAGGGTTTTAAAAAAACTGAAAAATTTTCTGGAAAAATAATCGTACATATGTTCGTTTTATCGGATTAATAGTAGAGGAGGAGATAACATGAAAAACACTCTGAGATATCTGTTTCACTGGCTGGTCAATCTGGTTCTGGCCGCCGCCCTGGTGCTCGCAGCGGCCGTATGGCTTCCGGGGCTCTTCCACATGAAGGCCTATGTGGTAGAGAGCAGCAGTATGGAACCTGCCATCAAAACCGGAAGCATCATCTATATCGGTCCCTATAAGGACAGTGAGTCCGTCAGTCCGGGAGATATCATCAGTTTTCGCATCGGAGATGTGACGGTTACCCATCGGGTCGTGTCCGTAGATCCGGAAAACGGCACGGTTTCCACCAAAGGGGATTCCAACCGGGTCCCTGACCCTGAACCTGTTCCCCTTGACTCGGTTGAGGGAAAGGTCCGGTTCCATATCCCGGTCATCGGTTATCTGCTTCGTCATTCACATAGATCACAGTAAACGTTCATGCAGCTTTACCGCTGCACAGAAAAAGGAGGAACACCAATATGGAAAAATCAAATGCATCCATTAAGAACAGAGCCAAGATCCTGGCCGCCATACTCCTGTTTGCGCTCTTGAGCCTGGGCGGCACCCTGGCCTATATGACAGACCAGGAAACGGCGGGCAACCGGTTCACTGTCGGAAAAGTGGATTTTAACCTCTATGAAGCCGGCTGGGACGGAGAGCTTCCCGACGGAAGCTATGCCACTCCTTCCGATGCCACCGCTTCCGATGCCACTCCGTCAGACGCTCTGGGTATCAGACAGGCAGAGGACATGTATGCAGGAAAAGAGATCCCCAAGGATCCGGCCATCAAAAACAACAGTAAAAACGATGCCTACCTGAGGATGACCGTCAGAATTCCTGTAGCCTGGGTCGTCACTGCAGACGACGACGGCCGCCTTAATCACGGCGGACAGATAATGGAGACAGAGCTTTTTACCTATGACCTGAATCCATATTCCGGCATGCGGCTGCTCTCACCTGATCCGGTCCTGGAAAATGGTTATCACATCTATGAATACATCTACACCGGAGGAGGCCGCACCGAGATCCCCGTCCCCGCAGGCCAGGATATCCCGCCCCTGTTCTACTCTGTCAGATTCGCCAATGTCGTGGGAGGCCAGATCGATGAGGACACGGAGTTTTTATATGTAGATTTTAAGGCCATTCAGTCCGGAGGCTTCGAAAGTCCCGAGGAGGCATGGACCGCTTACCATAACCAGTCCCATTAGGCTCAAAAATCTTTCAGGAATACCCTTTGTTGTTCTTGACAAAACGGGTATTCCTTTTAAAATAAAAATAAGAAGATTATTTTCAACAGGAGGGGGATCTTATGGTTAAAGGGGTTATTTTTGATATGGACGGATTGATGATCGACAGTGAGCGGGTCACTTATGAGGGATATGTGATCGAATGCGGAAAATTGGGGCTTTCCATGGACAGAGAGTTCTATAAGACGCTTCTCGGCCGTCCTCTGCCTGCCGTTTTCCAGATGTTTTACGACCGATACGGCCGCTCATTTCCCATGGAACAGGTTCTGAGCAATGTCCACGCATATATGGAAAAACTGTTTATAACGGAAGGGGTTCCCGTAAAAGAGGGACTCAGGGATCTGCTGAAATATCTGAAGGAACAGGGATGCAAAACTGTAGTGGCTACCTCCAGCAACCGGGACCGGGTGGATCATATTTTGGAGCTGACCGGGCTTTCGGAGTACTTTGACGACTCCATCTGCGGCAACGAGGTAGAGAAGGGAAAGCCGAATCCGGATATCTTTTTAAAGGCCTGTCAGAAGGTGAATCTCTCTCCATCTGAGGCCCTGGTCCTGGAAGATTCCGAAATGGGGATCCAGGCCGCATTCTCCGCAGGTATCCCTGTGATCTGCGTGCCTGATATGAAATATCCGGAGGCGCCCTATGCCGAAAAAGCCGCCCGGATCGTGGATTCTCTGACAGAGGTTCAGAAAATAATTCAAGACTTGACGAAACAGAAAAATCTGATATAATAGGTTTATTGCAACAGTTTATAACTGTTTGCGTGTTTCTGTAGCCCAGCAGGATAGAGCACACGCCTTCTAAGAGAACCTACAACGGAAACTTTTTGGAGGAGCAGAAGCCGCAAGTCACACACAATTTTATACACG
>Ga0137306_101046_pt2 | contig 20876 bp, 19 predicted proteins | sample Inofroosms_March_FD_97187 | JGI IMG/M metagenome (GOLD analysis project Ga0137306, IMG submission 97187) | Mouse cecal microbial communities from Vienna, Austria - N-Acetylneuraminic and N-Acetylglucosamine D2O microcosms_March | ecosystem: Host-associated > Mammals > Digestive system > Large...
CGTTGGTCATCTGCATAATTTCCCCCTGGGGGGTACTGCTCATCTCCTCGTAAACCCCGGCCGATGACTTTTCAACCGCCTGTGTAATGGCTGCCGCCGCCTGCATATCCGCGGACATGGCAAGATATTCTTCCCCCAGGGATGACACAATCTGTTCCCTCGCTGCCTCCCCGGCAATGATGTCTTTCTGTGCCTGTGTCATTGAAATGCCGCTTTTTGTCAGTGCATCATAGTTGCCGGAGCGCATGGCGCCCAGGCTCGCGGCATAGGCGGACATCCCCGCAGCGTCAACTGCGCTTCCGCCGGACATCCCCGCAGCGTAATCCGCAAGCGTGCCCATCATCATTTCGACGGCATCCGCATCGTGAAACTGTGTCGAAAGCTCCACGGCTGCCGTAGTCATGACATTGCTGTCATAAATACCATTTCCCTGTATCTCCCTCGCCTTTTCGGTAATCTTGTCATATGCCGCCGTGACTGCCGCCATGTCAGTGTCTGCGCCAATCCCGGGCTGTGTGATGTTTTTCTGGCCTGGCATATTTGCAAGCGCGCTGGCAAGGCGCATCTGCGCATTCAGCTGCGCGTCGTATGCCGCCGTACAGCCGTCAATCAGCTCCTTCGCTTTTTTTAGCCCATCATGAATGGTAAATTTGCCTACGACATTTGTAATCATGTTTTTCAGGCGTGCGGCGCTGCTCGTTCCATTCTGAATATTGCGGTTAAACCGCCCCTGCGCATTGGCGTTGTCGCGGATAAAGCGCTCCGTGCTGCCTATTGTCTGCGACAGGCACATGTAGGATTCATCTACTGCCTGCACATCCATGTTCTGCACTGCCTGGTTCACACGCTCCTGCTCCTGCACTGCCTGACTCAGCTGCATCCGTAGTTGTTCCAGCTGCGTGTTTGCCGTGGCTGTCCCGGTATTGTGCGGGTTGCTTTCTATCTGCTCGATGCGCTGCCGTACATTGTCAATCCTGACTGCCATGCTGTTGAGATTCTGCCACGTATCGGACGGGAAAATGCTGGTGTTGTACGCCTGCCTTGCAATAGCATTCTGTGTCCCGCCCAGCTGCTGCAGCATGGCATCCGTACTCCGCACTTCCTGCCGGAAGCGCTCGACGCCTGTGCTTGTAAATACCTCCAGTGCTCCAATTGTAGCCGTATCAATCACCTCCCTTTCTTTTTCGATTTCGCTTCAATCCGTTTCCTTTCTTTTTTGTCTGCCTCCATCTTCACTTTGACTGCCGCCACGACAAACGCTTTCTCCTGTTCGTCCATCGCGAGGAAGACAGAGGGCAGAATATGGAGCTTCAGAAGGGAATAGTATGCAAAATTTGCCTCCCAATCCCCTTCCTCAATTAGTTTTTTGCCTCGTCCACCTTGTCCTCAAAGGGCGTATTAAATCCCTGAAAATTCTGGACAAACGCTGCCAGGTCGGTGTATTCCCCCGGGTCGTCAACCATTGCAAGCAAAAGCTCCTCCGGCGTGCTTACCCCATAGGAATCCTGCAGCTGGGCATCATACAGATCCGGCGTGACAACGGATGCTGCAATCAGTTTCTGAATGTACTTTCCGGACTGGAGCTTCGGCCGGAACAGATTGGGTTTTCCGGTTATCTGGACCTCGATGGTACAGTCATCCCGAAAGGTCTCGTTTTCCTTTGACGTGATATGCCGGAACTCCCACTCGAGCGGGTTTCCGTTTTCATCACAAAGGGATTTGGTCGGCGCATAAAAGCCGTTTTTCTTTTCTATTTTATTGGACTTCATAAATCTGCTGAATTTTGACATTTTTCTCTCTCCTTTTCTCCTAAATCGGGCAGGAGCAAACCATCCTCCCCTGCCCATCCTGCTTTTATCGCTGCTGTTAGCCGTTGGTCAGAAACCCTTCCAGGTTGTTGAACGCTTCCGGCATCTTGAAATCTTCAAATGTGAAATCCATTTCCTCATCGAGGTACTCCCCGTCGGCGTCAAACTTTGCAAGAATGCCGCCGTCAATGTTACAGTCCATCAGGATGATTGTCTGGCGTCCCGCTGCGGAGGTCTTGTCCTCGTTGGAAATCTGAATTTCAAAATAGACATCCTCCCCGGTTTCCTTGTACTGAATCATCATCTGTCGGAAAATGGATGTATTGTAATGGAACGTGGCGCTGCCTGTCCCTTTCCATCCGGATGCCTTGTTTCCCTTTCCGGTCTTGCCCAGAATCGGCACTTCCGTCTTGTTTTTCTCAAATTTTGCCTCAAGGTTGATTGCCTGCATAAAATTATAGCGGCGTGTGCCGATTGTGATAAAACACTCTGCCAGCGCCGCAAACACTGTATCCTTTGCTTTCATTACTACATTACCATTCATTCGTCCTGCTCCTTTCTTACACCACCGTGACGGTCATGTACAGCCTGCCCATCGCATTAACGACAGTCACGGCATCCGTCACCACAACTGATTTCTTCGTGTCACCCTGCTCCACTTTCACATCCGCGTCCGAGAAATTCTCTATTGCCCTGATTTCCTGCAGCTGCTCATGGTGCTTCACAATATCCGACCAGAGGGAAATCCGTCCTGCGGCATCGTTTGGAACGACACCAAGATACTTTGTATTGAACAGCACGGCGATATCATTGCCAATCTGGTCCATCACCCTGACTGTCTGGTTATCCTTGAAAATATCCCCCATCGTATCCGAAGTCGTGACCATCGTATTGACATCCTCAAGCACGCGGACTTCTGACCCTACCAGATGGAATGTATACTTGCCTGCCTTGACTGCCGCTGCCAGCTGGCTCTGTGTATAGGGCGTGTCGACGGTAAAGCTGCCGTCATAAATCCTGTTCTGGCTGCTCTTATTGACCGCGCAGCCAGCTGACACGCCTGTCACCCAGTACACAAGGCTTGCCGCACTGCAGCCGTCGTCGAGCACCTTATTGTTTACGCTGATGACGCCGAGGGAATCAGCTTTTGCATAATCGTAAAGGACAAGCTGGAATTTCATGCCCAGCTCATCGCGCAGCCGTTTATTGTAAGCGGTATACAGCGCCTTTGTGGCATCATCCGTCACAGCTGCCCCCATGGTGTTGAACAGACAGGCTTCCGCCTTATCCAGATATGCCTGATGGTCTGCGCTGCTTACCTCTCCGTTTTCGCCGCCCTCTAACGGCATTGATACCGTCTCCTCCAGCACAATCCCCGACTTCCATGCCACGTACTTGTTATCCTTCAGCGCATCTGCTGTCGTAACCGTCTGCTCATCCACAATCTCATTTCCCAAAATGGTTTTTACATGGAATGCGGCTTCGTCATCCGCATCTGCCTGAATGGAAATCCTGAGGTCATTGCCGCGCACGCCGCAATACAATGCCTCCGCAAGACTGTTGGAAGCCTTCTTTCCGTTTCCGTTCAGACGGTATCCATAAAGTGTCTTTGTGTTCAGGAATAAATCCCGGAGCCCTTTGAGCTTGTCACTGGCGTATGGATATCCGAAAAGCTCCATGCTCTTTTTCTGGAAATCACCGCTTGTCACCTCAAAAATTTCACCGGAAACGCCCCAGTCCAGTTCAAGGGGCATTGTCGCGATTCCCCTTTCGGAAAGGGATGCCGATGCTGCCGTCTTTGATACAAAGTTTATGTACGCTCCCGGCAGCTCCTTATTTTGTACGATAAATGTTCCTCCTCCTAATGCCATTATCATTTCACCTTACCTTTCATTTGATTTTTGTTTTGTTCTTTTACATCTTTTGCCATGTGTTGTTTCAAACTACCTCCTTCATGCTTTCATGGATGTTTCCACGGAAAGCTCCTCCATGACAGGGATGGGTTCTTTTCCTCCGTAAACAAACAAGTCGTAGTTTACATAAAAATCCATCATTCCATCCGCCATTTCCCATTTCATTTTTGTGCCACGCATGGCATCTCCGGAAACAATTACCTGTTCCAGGCAGCAGGAAAGCCTTTCGGCAGCTGCATTGCATTCCCTGTTTGCCTGTTCCCTGCTTTTCGGGACATACCGGATACAAAACCGGTTCTCCCTGAAATACTGGTTTCCCCGCTTCAGCTGATGCGTGGCGCCAACACAGCGCACAAAAAAACAAGGTCTTTCAAAACCTTGTTCAAGCGACTCTGTGTAAATGGTGAAGCTGTCACCAAATTCAGCACGTAAGGAGGTGCTGACTGATTCAATTATGGAATTTGTCATGCATCCACCTCCCTAAAAAATATTTTTGCGCCAGACGGCCTTTGTCATGCCATCACCCCCTTTCAAAATCACCTGTGTATGCTGCCATTTTTAATGGGTGATTTTTTACAATATCATCATAGCACATCTGCAGGTAGGTTTGGGTAGGTAGTTGTAAATTCCTGCAGGGCGTGTCTGTGCAGCTCCTTTATGTACTGGTAGCTATAGCTCATCTCATCGGCAATCACTTCAAGCATCTTGTTCTCAACATACCGTTTATAGAGCAGTTTTATGTGGTCCGCCTTGTTGATGTTATGAATCTCACCGATTATTTTGTGCTTGAGGTCAACATACTGGTCAATCAGGCCGTCAATCTCATTTTCAAGGTCGATGATCCTGACAATCCGCTTTTCATATGCTGCCTCTGACGAACGGCTTGTCTTTACACGTTCCCCCGCATAATTGGCACTTCCGATTCTCAAAAGCCGAGCACGGAGGTCGTCTTTCTCCATTATTCGCTGGTTAATGACCACGTCAAGTTTCTGTAGCTGCTGTAAATATTCTTTTGCTGTCATAAAGCATCATTCCTTTCATAACTGTTCCCATTGTTTTAAAAACAGGGAAAATGTACGTAACAGTTCACCCCAGAACTTTGCACGTGCTGCAAAGTTCGTGAAAAAATGCAGTGGTTGAGATGCATCAAACCACCACGAAGTGGTTTTGCATGGCTTGATGCCTGTAACAGGAAGCCGAAGGCTGAACTGTTACAAATATACATCATATTCCGTAAGTAATTAATTGAAAATACTTTCGTTTCATGATATACTTCCTATTATAAAACAGCCGCATTCCATAAAGAGAAAGCATATTTTTTCAAAAGTATTTTTCATGACTACTTTCGTTTTCGTAAGTACATATTACTCCGTTTTATGTATTGCGTCAATGATTTTTGCCATTATTTTCGAAAATATGTTCTATTTGTGAAAGGAGCATAAATTATGTACAAGGAATTTGAACAATTATTACAAAGCAGGGGCATCTCGTCCTATAAGGTGGCAAAAGATACCGGTGTTTCCCAGACCGCGCTCAGCAACTGGCGGAGCGGAAAGAGCCTGCCCACGGCAAAAACGCTGCAAAAGCTGGCAGATTACTTTGGCGTGACAATCGACTACCTGATGGGAACCGGACCACAGGAAGAATACTACTTAAACAGGGAAACTGCCGCCATCGCGCAGGATATCTTCGGAAACCGGGAGCTGCGGCTGTTGTATGATGCCGCACGGGACGCGCAGCCGGAGGATATCCAGACTGCATATGATATGCTGCTGGCATTAAAGAGAAAGGAGCGGGGTCAAATTGGCTGATGTCGACTACAATATACAGCTTATCGGATTTCCATCCACAAAGGTGCATGAGGCGGTGACACCGAACGAGGATGGCAGCGTGACAATCTTTATCGACAAAAACATTACATTTGAGGCACAGCAAAAACGATTTTTGCACGCGATGAAGCATTTGCGGGAGAATGATTTCGACAGGGATGACGTCCAGGCGATTGAGACTGAGGCGCACCGGAAGGAGCGTGATGGATAATGGCTACACTTTTTGACGAAAGAGTAGAAAAGGCAATTCAGATAATATGGTTTGACACACATTCAGGCAGGCGCGAGGAAGCACTTGCCATGCTTCGTGATGCCGCAAATACGGGGGACGGGGATGCCTACTATTTTCTCGGACGCTGTTACCTGGGAAGAAGCTATGTGGATCCCATGGTCGGAATGCCCGAGGATAAAAAGTTTGCGTATGAGTGTTTTGACATGAGCCTGAACCTTGAAAGTGCGGTAGGCATGTTCGGAACCATGCACCAGGACGGCTACCAGCCGCCGCGCGGCAGCTGTGTCCAGCCGCCTTACCATTCCAAAAAAGAGATATGGGACGTCATTGCCCAAAAAGCAGATTCCGGTCAGATATTCTGCAAATTTTTGATTGCCAATGCGTATTATTACTGCACGGCTGCCGATTTTCTTGATATTTCCGCTGAAACGGTCGGAACCAAAAAAATGGAACGGCTTCAATATGAATGGACTGCGATGGCCGTGCGGCTCTATGAGGAGTGCGTGTCGCACGGTCTTGGCATTGCCATCCCAAATCTGGTTGACATACTCCGCAATGGCAGGCACGGCGCTCCGGTTCAGCGCCAGAAGGCAAGAAATTATATTCACATAGGCGCGGATATGGGTATCGGGGCTTACGAGCGCATCGTCGGAAACGAATACCGTGATGACAGCAAGCTGACCAAGGCAGTCGAACTCTACGAGCGCGCAGTGTCACACAATGATATCTACGCCTGCTACTGCCTGGGAAAACTGTACACTTATAACGGACTGCTGCCGCTTGACCTGAAAAAGGCTTTATTTTATCTGGAAAAAGGCTACGCCCAGCTGCCAGATGATGTCGATTTCTGTAACCTGCTGGGTGAAATTTACTTTCGCGGCGGGGATGGGATTGCGTGTGACTATACGCAGGCCTTTTTATTGCTGAGCAAGGCATACTTCAAGGGAAATACATGGGGCTCGGACATGCTCGGCACCTGTTACCTCAATGGGCTTGGCACGCCGCCAAACCCTGCGATGGCGCGCAGGCTTTTTGAGCTGAATCCCAGAAAGCCGCTCGCCATCGGAGGGTTACGGAGGCTTGATACCAGCCAGAAAATGCTTTGAATTTTAATCAATATATTCAAAAAAGTCAAAATCCGCCGGAATCCTTGTGCCGCAGCCTCCGTTGTTGGCGTAGATTCCCACCAGTGTCCCTGTGTGGCGCTTGGGGTCGTCAGGAACGCCCTCGTCACATAGGTAAATGCAGTTTTCCAACACGCCTGCAAGTGTCCAGCTCTCACCGTCGTAGCTATAGTAAAAGCTCCTGGTCAGCTTATCCACAACGACCTTCAGGTAAACACTGCGTTCCTCCAAGTCATCCACGGACGCCATCAGCTCCTCGCCATGGTTGCGGTTGATGACAAGCTGCAGCCTTCTGCCCTCCTCATAGCAGACGGAAAAGCGCGCATAGGTTGCCGTACTGTAATAGCATGTAAGCCCGGCCTGCTCCCCATTCCTTGACGGGTGGAAATCCAGCTTTGTCGACGCGGTATAGCAAAGCTCCTGTTCCCGGCGCACAAGCGTGTTCTTCGCGCGGATCTCAGAGAGCTGCCCGTCACGTGTCCAGATGCGGAAAAATCCCGGTCGCTCCGTGAGGGAGTAGCTTCCTTTTGCAGGGTTGCGCACAAACTCCCAGTTTACGTTCAGCTGTTCGTTGTCAAAATCGTCCCTTGTCCATTTCTCAAAGGGGTGCTGCGGCAGGTCAGGCGCGGTCTGCTCGGTGCTTGGACCTTTCCTGTCATTGATAATGAACCAGTCATCTGCAAGCCATGTGACAGGGTCTAATCCCGACTCCCTGCCAATGGTCGTGTAATGCCCCTGGTTGGGTCTGCCCATGAGATAATATACCCACCAGTCGCCATTCTGCGTTTCGATCAGCTTGCCATGGCCTGTCCGCTGAATCGGCGCGTCAGGGTCAAACTGGCGCATCAGCGGATTATATGGGCACGGCTCGTACGGTCCGAATAGATTCTCCGAACGCCCCACATTGATGCCATGTCCATATCCCGTGCCGCCCTCTGCGAGAATCGCATAATAGTATTTTCCACGCCTTAACAGATGGGGACCCTCGGGACAGCGCTCGCCGGTTCCCGGCCAGACAGGAATCGTTTCCCCGACAACCCTTGTGCAGTCGTCGCTCAGCGGCACCAGATTGATGCCCGGGCTGATGACCATATAGTGCTTTCCGTCATCATCGATGAAATGGGACGGGTCAATACTGTCCACCTCAAGCCAGCCTGGCTTGCTGTATGGTCCCTCGGGCTTCTCCGAAGTGACGACAAGCTGCCTGCGCATCACGTTATTTTCACGTTTTCCATCCGCATTCAGGCGGAGTGTCGCCATAATGATAAATTTGCCGTTGTGATAGGAAATATCCGGCGCCCAGATACCATGGGAATCCCTGATATCCTGCAAGTCAAGATCAGCGGAATCCGTGATGGCATGTCCGATGACGTGCCAGTGCACCATATCCTTTGAGTGGCTGATGGCAATTGCCGGAAAATACTGGAACGTGGAATTCACCATATAATAGTCTTCACCGACACGCACAACAGACGGGTCTGGAAAAAAACCTCTTTGTACCGGATTCTGGTATGTATGACTCATATTTATCCTCCATTCTTATCGTTCATACTGAACATCCACAGCAATCGCATAGCCTTTGCCTGCTGTGTTCCTGGATGCACAGAAAACACCATTTTTCACGCCAACCCACCGTCCCGGAACCGCATGCATTTCTCCTGCTTTCTGATAAACGGCTCCGTCCGTGCTGTATTCGAATGTCACAAGCTCCAGCGGAAACCCTTTTTCACTGCTGCTCAAATCCTGCGTCCCAGCCCGCTTTACCGTATACCTGACATGGAGCTCTTTCGCCTGGCTCCAGTCCAGTTCTGCAAGCGCGTGCCGCGTCTCCACGGTCGTCTCCGGCAGGATTTTTCCGTATTTCTGCTCTCCGGTCACAAAAGACGGCACAAGTCTGTCCCCATTTTTTTCAAACGTGACAAGTCCATAAGAGACACCCATGGAAATTACCCCCGCTTCATCACCCTCCGCAAGATGTGACAAGTCAAGCTTTGTGAGGCAGGTAAACTCCGGTGCCGGCCATTTCTGTAACAAAAGGTTGGGCATATCTCCATACACCGTCGCCTTATGCACCGCATTTAATTTTAAGTTGTCTCCTGTCAATTCATACCAGTCCTTCTGCGGATTTGCATTCCACTGCCACTGTAACCCCAGCTGGTTTCCTTTGAAGTCGTCGGACGTTTCCGGCTCGCACACGCAGCATTTCACGCCGCCCACATCCGGCTTCCGGTAATCCGTGACAGGCTCACCGTAATCATTGCCCTCCTTTGCAATGCCAATGACCGGCCAGTCCTCATGCCAGCTCATGGGCTGCAAGTGCGTGATGCGCCCAGCCCCATAAACATCCTGAAAATGCAGGAACCAGTCCTCGCCTGTGACCGTGTCAACCCATGCACCCTGATGTGGTCCGTTGACACTGGTGTCCCCCTGGCGCATCACAATCTTATATTCATAGGGTCCAAATACATTTCTGGAGCGGAGCACCGTCTGCCAGCCGGTCTTTACGCCGCCCGCCGGTGCGAAGATATAATACCACCCATTTTTCTTATACATTTTAGGTCCTTCAATGGTCACCTGGTCGTTCTCATTGCCGTCAAATACCTTATGTTCCTCGCCTATCAGCCCCATTCCGTCCGGCTGCATCTCTACCATGTGGAGTACACTCTTGTAACCGATACGGCTTTTTGCAACCCCTGCGACGAGGTATGCTTTTCCGTCGTCATCCCAGAACGGACAGGGGTCAATCCATCCGGCGCCGGGTCTGATATTGACAGGCTTTGACCATTTTCCAAAAGGATCTGTCGCCGTGCTCATGTAAATACCCTCATCCGGCATGGGAAAGCAGACATAGTAAGTGCCCTCATGATAGCGGATTGCGGGCGCCCACACGCCGCACCCATGTATCGGATCCTTGTAGCGTTCCTCCGGAATCTCGTCAATAATGTAATTGACCACCTTCCAGTTTACGAGGTCTTTTGAGTGGAGCAGCGGCAGCCCCGGCGCATTGCCAAAGCTTGACGCAATCATGAAATAATTTTCTCCGACACGGATTGCGTCCGGATCCGAATAATCCGCATAGAGTATCGGGTTGCGGTAGTTTCCGTTTCCCAAGTCCGCGTTCCATATACTGCCTGTAGCCATTTTTGTACCATCCTTTCATTTGACTGCCAATAACTGATTCTATGTTTCCATTGTCGAATCGAGCAGGGGAATGTCCCTCTACTCGCGTGCCGCGCGTCCGGCAGCTTGCTGACATAGTTCATTTGGACGCGCGTGTGCATAAAAACAGTATACTGTATCTCCTGCATTTTCTACAATGTCCGGGCGCAAGTTTTCTGTGCCAAATATTGCGGTCTGGTCAGATTATCTGCTATAATCATTTCATATCTATATTTGAAAGCATTTCAAAAAACGGGGGGGATTCCGATGATTTACCAGAACTGGGACGAGAATCTGTTTGTGAAAGTGACAGAAAATAACAACTATCTGGCGCACATGCACCGCCAGGTCGAAATTTTCTATGTGCTTGACGGAGCTATCGAGATTACCATATCAGGCCAGAAAATGTGCCTGGAAAAGGGGATGGTATCCATCGCCTTCCCAAACATCGTCCATGAGACCCATACGCCCCTGCACTCCCGCGCCGTGATGATTATTTTCAGCCTTGATTTTCTGCCTGATTTTGCCACGGAATTTCATATGCAGCGTCCCCGGAGTCCCTTTATCACCGGTCTTGGCGAGCCGGAACAATTCTCCTCTCTGGTATCAGGCCTTCTGGAAAATGTGCAAAAAAATACAGATATCCGCATTGCAAAGGGATATCTGTATATTCTCACTGCGATGATTCTATCGCAGATGCCGCTTATCCGGCAGGAAAATGTCTCTGGCGGCATCTGCCAGGATATTTCCAATTATCTAAGCCAGCATTTTACCGAGGAAATCAGCCTGTCGCAGCTTGCCGATGCACTTGGCTACAGCAAGTACCACATCTCCCATATCTTTAAGGAGAACTTCGGCTGTTCCTACAGCGATTATCTGCGGCAAATCCGTGCGGAACACGCGATGGGTCTGCTGACACACTCTAATCTTTCCGTGACAGACATCTGCTTTTCCAGCGGATTTAGCAGTATGCGTTCTTTTTACAGGGCATTCCGTGCTGTTTATGGGACTGCACCCGGCGCTGTCAGGTAGACGGCTTATTATCTTGGTTGTGTTTCTGTGCTTTCTTTGCCTTGTGTGCTTCCATAAAACAGCGTATCTTTTTTCTGAGGAATACAAAGCAGAATACCGCAATAATCAATATGTACGGAGCCAGGTGAATCAGCAGAAACAGCAGTCCCTCCAGAAATGCAAGGAATCCCTTTCCGGTGGACAAAACAGTATTTTTCAGCCGGTCGGCAAAGGTGTTTCTCCGGACAGGCTCACTGTCCCGGCGGTACTCCATCACCTCGGTAACACTGATATTTACATAAGAATAGGCAACATCCATATCCATGTAGCGTCTGGAAGTCTGCAATTCACTCAGCTGGTACTGCACCTCGGAAAGCCTCTGCTCCACTGCTATCATATCCTCTATCGTCTCACACTTTTCCATCATGGCAAGCAGGTTTTTTTCCTGTATCTTTAACGCCTCTATCTGCGATGTGGTGTCATAGTACCGCTGACTGATATTGTCCACGCTTGTCGACTTGGAAATGATTTTGCCGACACCGTCGAGCGCTGACAGAAAGCTGTCATAATTTTCTGACGGAATCCGCACCTCAAGATAATTGTGCATTGTCGCGCTTGTCTTCCGGTAATTTTCATAATACCATTCTGCACCGCTGTCATTCTCGCTCTCTGACTGGACAATTCCGCCATATTTGGTGATGGTGTCCTTTACGGATGCCATGGTTGCCGGATAGTCCAGGGTCTCAATGTCCAGGTTGCAGTGGTACACAAGTTTTTCTTCCAAAAGCGTCAGTTCTTCCGGATTCTGCGTCTGGTTCGCCGTGGTGTCACCGCCTTTTGCAGACTTTTCCACGGCAATTTCCTCCGCCGCTGCCATGTCGTTCATTGCGTAACTGTCATAGGCAATGCCGGCATCATAATACTCCTGCGGCGCCGCACCGTTTTCCGCTGCCGCGGTGTCCGCGCTCATCATCGATTTCGTGCCGTCCCCCGCGCCGCATCCTGTCAGCAGCCCTGCAATAACGGCAAACACCGTCAGACCTCTCATCCATTTTCTTTTCATAACAATTCCCCACCCTTTCTCTCCTTTTCAGGAAGATATTTTCGTTCTTTTACAATAGATACGATACCACACACCATTTTTTGTGGGAAATGTTATAAGAAACTGCAAAAAATTTACACCCTGAATGAAGCAACCGTCTGGTTGAGCAGCGTACTCAGACGGAATAGCTCCTCCATCTGTTTCAGCACCGCGGATGCGTTTTCACTGGAATGTTCCGCGGAGGTTTCCACACGCTCCATAAACGCCGCAATCTCCCCTATCAGGCTTGTGATAGACCGGATGGATGCATTAATGCCCTCCATGCTGGCGCTCATCTCCTGCGACGAGGCACCCAGCTCTCCCGAAATGTCACTGTAAAATGCCGCGTCCTTCTGATACATTCCTGCAAGCTCCGTCATTTCACGGTAATCTTCCATAACCCTGTTATTCATGAAGTCCAGCAGCTTCTCTGAACTCTGGGACAGAAAATCCACATTCTGCACGACGTCTTCTGTAACCTTGCGTATCTTGTCAACGGCAAGCCGCGAATGGTCTGCAAGCTCCCTGATTTCCTCCGCCACGACAGAAAACCCTTTTCCGGCTTCCCCTGCCCTTGCCGCCTCTATGGATGCATTCAGTGCCAGAAGGTTCGTCTGTGTGCTGATATTGAGAATTTCCTCCGTCAGTGTATCAATCTCACGCACTCTCTGGCTGTCGGCAATTGCATGTTCCAAATCCCCGCGCGTCTCCTGGTAAAGTGCAACCGCCTCGCCCGCAGACTGTCTGGAGGCCTCATGCTGCTTTCCCGCCCGCTCCATGATGCCGCCAGACTGCCCTGCCGCTTCGCTTGCTTTTATCGCAATCTGCTCAATCGCCTGGCCAAGCTCCTGTCCGTTGTTCATGATGCGCTCTGTCAGCTCCCTTGCCTGCAGCGTCTGCACCATGACACGGATGACCATCTCGGAAATGCCGGAAATGTCCTGGTTGAGCGTTGTCATTTTGGCGGACGTTCCCTCCGCTATTGTCCCGATATCCTCTGCCTCCCGCTTTGTGTTGCATATAATCTCCCTGATTTGCTTGCGCACCTCAACCGTTGCCGTCCGAATCTGCTCCGTTTCATTCCTGTATTCCTTTGGTATGGACTTGTCCTGCGAAATATTTTCCGAAAAGTCTCCGGACGCAAACTGTTTCAGCATCTGTATCGGCGCCAGCATCCGTCCGATAATGCCTGCCATAAACAGTACGACAAATACAATGACTGCCAGTGCCGTCACGACCGTTACCAGAACCATCGCGGCGATGGACTGCGTGACATTTGCCGTCGGCACCACGACACCCAGCTTCCAGCTGCTGCCTGCAATCGCTGACATTGCAAAATAACTTTCACTGCCATCGTAATCCGCAAGCTTTTTCACGTCGTTTTCCGTTCCATCTATCAGGGAATTCAGCGCCGGCAAAATATCTGCCGCCAGAACAGCTGTGTCTTCGGTCGGCTCATATTCCTTATTTTCATGTGCCACATACTGTCCGCTGCTATCCAGAAGAAATCCGTACACACCGTCCGCATAACTGATGCTTCCTGTCAGCTCCGTCACTGTCCCAAGTGTGACATCCAGGCCGATAACGCCAGCCAGCTCCCCATTGATGTATGATGGCGCAGCAATTGTCGCACACATCTGATTGGTCAGCACGTCCCAGTAAGGGTCAGTCACAACCACCGTTTTTTGCTGTGCTGCCTGCTGGTACCAGCCGCGCTGTACCGGGTCGTAGCCCGCGGGAATTTCCGCACTCGTGTTTGACTGGATAAACCGGCTGTCATTTGTGCCAAAATACAGATTCAGTATTTCGCTGCGCCCCTCTGCGTGGGCATTTACCACGGACTGGATAAGCTCCGTATCCGTTTTTTTCCCTGCCGCAATGCTGTCTGCCGCGCCGTCCGCAATCATCTTCTCTGTCGCAATCCAGGTGTCAATCTCTGCCGCATATTTATCCGCATTGAGCTGTAATGCCTGTGTCTGGTCATGAATCATACGCTTTCCGGCTATCGCAGTAATTCCCGCTGTCGTAAGCAGAATGCCCGCCACAACAATCACCGTTACGCTTGCCGTAAGCCGTCCCTTTATCGTCCTTAGCACACCCTTGTACCTCCTCATTTTTCCTTATGTGTCGGTCTGCCATAATGAACCTGCATGGCATAATTACCTTCATATATTATACAAAATAAGGGGTTCAAGAGAAATACGCCGGGTACACTTCGCATTTTTTCGGGTACACTTTGTTTGCCTATGCGCCTTTTAGGCACTGCGCCTGTACAATGACATCCACCGTGAAAAAGCCATCCTCCGTGTAACACATCATGTCGCCGCCAAGCCGTCCTGCCGCCTCAAGGATTGTCGGCAGCCCAAAGCCATGGTCAGATCCTTCTTTGCTCGTTTTGGGAATTGCGCCCTTCTCTACCTGAAGCCTGTCACCACAGCAATTTCTCATTCGGATTGTCAGGCAGCCGCGATTGTACTTCATCTGCACTGACGCCTTACGCCGCTCCCGCGAAAGTTCCGCCAGCGCCTCTTTTGCGTTCTCCAGTCCGTTTGATAGAATCTGACACAATTCCATATATGGAAGCTGCTCATCTCCAATCTGGACGTCAAGCACCAGCTCCATGCCAAGCTCCTGAAACTTCTGCGCATAGCTGCCCAGCACCGCATTGACATATGGGTTCGGGCAGTACTGTCCAAGGCAGCTGTCCATGTCGCCCTGCACATTTTTTAAATACGCCATCGCTTCCTCGCTCTTTTCCGCTGCCAGCAGTCCTGCCACCGTAACCATGTGCCCTTTCATGTCGTGTTTCAGTCTCCGGATGCGCTGCTGGCTCTCGAGCTGCTCCTCAAGAAAGGCTTTCTGTTCCTGCAGGATACGCTCGCTCTGCTGCCTGCGGTAAAGCTGCAGCTGCCTGTATAGTGACGAAAACATCATTTCATAATTAAAAAACATCAGTGCCAGCACCAGAATACATACAGGCATATCTTCGGGTCTATTTGTGATATTATTGGGATACTGCACCACAAATATCAGCAGCAAGTAGTACAATGCCGTTGCACAGCTAAATGCCCCCCACCCCTTTTGCACTGCATTTTGTAACTCCAGATAGGGCTTTCTCAGATAGCGGTATGCCGCATATTCTACCAGTGGAAATGCAACCAGCCTGCTGACGAACATCAAAATGCATTTGCCTCCGCCCAGGTAAAAATCCATCAGGTTTGTGACTGTCATAATCCAGAAGCTGACCGTGTCCGCTATGCAAAACGTAAACACAAACCGAAATTTCTTGTCGGCAGATAACGGGTACAAGAAGAGAAAGCTCGGGATGGTGCAGGTGAAAATCATGAGCCTTCCCGTCGCGTCAGCACCCAGCAGATACAGCAGAATAAGATTCAGCGCCATCAGCACGCCCATGCCACCGCCTGCAATCAGCAGGGTTTTTTTCGGGGAATAAATCGACCGAAACAACATCAAAAACAAAAAAATAATGTGAAGCAGTGCCCAGAATACAGACAGTCCCCTCAGCAATTCTGAATACATCCGTTCTCCTCCTCAAAGTTTTTATCCATGCTCCAATACGGATTTCAGGAAGTGCGCTGACTGCCCGATGCTTTCCATCTGGTCAATGTCGCCAAAGTGTTCGATTGACAGATAGCCGCAGTACCCTCCTGCCTTCAGCTTCCTGACAAGCTGTGCAATGGGAATATATCCGCTTCCTGTCGGGACGGATTTCAGCCCGTTCCCCTCGCTTCCCCTGTCCTTGCAGTGCACATGCACAATGTATTTTTTCAGCACCTCGTACGCATCCATAACGTTCTCATAACCAAACGCAAAATTTCCCATGTCAAATGTGCATTTCAGCCCGGACACATTTCTCATAAACCACAGCAGCGCATTCGTCCGTGAGCATGGGGACAGATTATTGTCGAAATCTTCAAGCGTCACATCCACTCCAAGCGGCTCTGCATACTGCACCAGTTCCTCCAGTGCCGTTTTTATCCCCTGTATGCGCAGATTCTGCTCCATAAACCGCTCGACAGCCCAATAGTCACCGCTTATGCCATTCAGCCCCCTCGCCTCATCCTCGTCCAGAAATCCAGGAACGATAAGGACACGCTTCGCCCCCAGCCTGTGCGCCAGGTCGATCTGCTCCTTTGCCGTGCTGACATCATATGTATTTTTGAAATCATACATCTGGTAAATGCTTGCCACTTCCATATAATGAAACCGCAGCGACTCCGTTATCCGGTCATAACCGGCGCAAAGCTGACTGTATTCGATGTCAATCCCGCGAATTCCGAAATCACTACAACGCCCCACCGCATCCTCCATGGAAAGTGTGCCCTCCGACTGTAGAACTGCCTGTGTAATATGGTCATAAAATACAGACAGCTTGATGGGATTGGCAAGCTCCTCCTCCAGCGTCACCTTTACCGCGGTGCAGTCAAGTGGTTTCTGCCGCCGTTTCATTTCCGCGCACCAATACACCGCATTGGAAAGAATCTGCCGGATTTCGGGCATATGGTAAATCGGGTACTCCTCATGCCCCGGCTGAAAGTAAAAGATTCTTCCCTGTCCGCGCTGGAACGTGCACCCGCTGCGAAATACCTCGCCGCCTGCAAACCATCCTGTAAACACAACATCATCCGGCTTTGGAATATCGAAGTACTCCCCATACATCTCCTCCACCGGAATGTCAAAATGCGCAGGAATGCCTTGCGCTATCGGGTGGTATGGCGCTGTTGTAAACAGCCTCTCCCTGTCGCCGTGTTTCCAGCGTAGTGTCATGCCCGTCCCCAGGAGGAGCCGCATAATCTTTGCAAAATGTGCAGAGTGAAGCGCTATCAGCCCCATCCCCTGCAGCACGTGCTTCTGTACACGCAGAGCCACTTCATCCGAAAAGTCCTGCTGAGCCATGTGTCCCCAGTAAATCAGGACATCCGTGTCCGCAAGAACCTCCTCGGTCAGTCCGTGTTCCGGCTCCTCCAGGGTTGCGGTACGCACAAAAATATTTTTGTCCGCCCTCAGGAAATCCGCGATGCAGCCATGGATTCCTTTCGGATAAGTGGCACGCACCTCCTCCTGCTTCTTTTCGTGCAGAAATTCATTCCAAATTGTTACGTTTATCATCGCTGCCCCCATCTGCGTGTCCTAACGCGCATAATTCTCCCGCACAACATCCTCGGCGGGCTTTGCGTACAACTCATAGTCACGTCTTTTTTCTATCTCATTCTTATCATACAGCCTGTCCGTCCACGACCACAGCGCAAAACCATTCACCCAGTCCCGCTTCCTGCATGCATCGAACATCGCCCTGTACCAGTCTGCCTGTCCGTCCAAGTCGCTTTTCCCCTCGACGGACCAGTCATTGGGCACATTCTTGGAACCTGCAGCAGACATACAGCCTGCCTCGGCAAAAAAGAATGGTTTCCGGAATTTCGCCACAACCGGCTCAATTCGGTCAAGCTGCCGTTCCCAGTCATCTATGGGATAATAACCGCTCGACGATATCACGTCCACACAGTCCCACCATGTGACATTGTGCTCCTGGTATTTGTCTGTATTGTACGAGACCAGCCCCTTAAAATCCCTGCGAATCTCCGCGATGACCTGCCGCCATTCGTCAGCACGCCGCTCTGTCATGACCATCTCGCAGCCCGCAATATGCATCTCACACCCCATCTCCTGCGCAATGCGGGCATAATGGTTCTGGAATTCCATATAGGCAGGGAACCAATTGCTCCACTTGGGCTCGCATGGCACATCCTCATCAAAAAAGTTGATATGCGCGCGCCATGTTCCATTTTTGCAGTTGACCGTTGGTTTCAGCGCCACACGGAGTCCAAGCTCATGTGCATATGCAATCATCTCTTTGAGCTCGGTGTCGGTCATGGTTCTCTGCGAAGTGTAGTCTATTGTTTCCGACTGCGCCGTTTCCTGCAATCCGCCCGGTGCAAGAATAATAAAATTTGCGCCGGTGCGTTCCTTCATCAACGCGAGACTTTGCTTTGCCTCCTCCTCACCAAGCCTGCCCGCCGGAGCAAATGGGGCGAAGGTGATGCCTTTTATATATGGTATTTTGTTCATTTTGTTTTCCTTTCTAGAATTAAAATGATAGTGTGAAATTTTAATTTCACACTATCATTTTAACAGGAGACAGCAAGAATACAAGACTTTTATGTTATTTTGCATAAATAGTTTACATCCCGATTTATATTACTTTGCCGGTAATGGTATCTTTGGCGTGAGATGTGTCATTTACATTTTCCTTTTGTTTTTCTACAAAGAATGACTCCCATGAGTAACAGCACCGGAAAAACAATACCTGCCAAAATTCCCATCTTTAGGTTATCCCCCCAATGCTCCTGATACCATTCCAACCAGTGTAGGTCCTCCCGAACAGCCTATATCTCCGCAAATTTTTACCCTTCAGAAAGCAGAGCAGGATAATGAATTATGTATGGTACAGCTTCTATTTCAGCTTTGGAACATACTGTTAAAAAATATAGACCCGGATTCCGGTTCTAACGGTATTCATCGTGTAAATCACAGGCAGGCAAGGTTACAGGCTATGATGCAGTACATTCATGACCACTACATGGAAGAAATTACCCTTGAGATGATTGCAGCATCTGCATCTATCAGCAAGAGTGGGGCTTTACACATTTTTCAGCCGGGTATCCATACTTCTCCAGCAGCGTATCTCATCCAATACAGACTAGCGCAGGCTGCCGAACAGCTCTATGCCACCCAAAAATCTGTTTCTTCCATTGCAGAAGAAACGGGATTTGCAAGTTCCGGCTATTTCTGCCGGAAGTTTAGGCAGCATTATCATATGAGCCCAAATGAATACAGGCAGAAGAAAACTGAATGGTTTTCTTAATTTGCCATTAGTTTTGTAATCTTATATTTTGTTTTACATAATCCCCTCTTTTCTTTTGTCGAAAAAAGAGGGCTTCCACCCTCTTTTCCGAATTCTTTATTTCCGAATCCCATCCAGCGCATCCGCTGGTATCTCAAACTCCACTGTCCCCATGTACATCGGCGCCACGTCGCCCTCATTGAAGCCGATGACCACATTGCCTTTTTCATTCAGGTAAAAGGACGTCTCGTCCGTGATTGCCTTAAAATTCCACTCCTCTATTTCATCATTTAACCAGTAATAGACATTTTCATCGGCATCCATCCGCTCCTGCATCTGGAGTTTGATGTTTTCGCTGATTGGCGTGATGTAGTCTGCGCCCTCCTTAAAAATATCCTTCAGCTTCAGCCGTTCCCCGGTTTTGAGATCGATTGTGTAAAAATAGTTCCACTGATATCCGCTGCCAGCGCCCTGATAGCAGATTAACTTTAGCGTAAAATAATCCGGCGTTGTCGCAAGCACTTCACTTTTCACAACGACATCCTGATAGCCCCCTTCACTTTTCAGGTTATCTTCAAACTCTTTTATCAGATTATCTGTGATGGTCTGAATTTCTGCGTTTATCTCCGCTGTTGTCCTGTCCAGATTTTCCTGTAATGCATTGTCCTGTGTTGCCAATTCCGGCTTTATCTCCGGCACTTCGATGTCCGCCATATTGCGGTCGCTTTCATATTCATAGTCGCGGAACGTAACGACCTTTACCAGACTGCCAATGACGGGTATCTGTTCCATCGCATGTGCAATCGTGGCAGATGTATTCGGCAGTATGATAAAAATTCCAATGACTGCGGCAGCTGCCACCGGCAAAAATTTAATGAGTGCTGATTGTTTTTTTATTCCTGTGTCCATTTGTTTCGCCTCCCTTATTTTCTCATATATCTGTTCTTCCTGCGCTTTTGTCATCTGATGGCTCCGGTATTCTTTTTTTACCCCCTGTAGTTGTTTTTCCAGTAAACCTATTTGTTCATCAGCTTCATATTTTTTATCATTCATATGATTCCTCCATTCTTGCCAAAGTCTGCGAATTTGGGTGTAAGTTCAATATTTGCAATACGAGCTTCGTTCGATATGTGAAAAATTTATTTTTCACAGTATCCTCCATTGTGCCAAAGCTTGCGGCTTGGAGCAGCAGTACAAATCAGCCAAGCACACTGCGCAGCTTTTTGATGCCGCGGTACAGCCTGCTTTTCACCGTGCTGAGGTTTTCATCAAGAATGTCTGCAATCTCCTCAAGCTTCATATCTTCAAAAAAGCGTAATATGATGACTGCACGATCCTGTTCGGGCAGGGAATCCAATGCCCGCCTGATATCGATATTTTCACTGCTGTCCTCTGAATAAGCTGGCTCTACCCCCATTTCCTCCTGCATGTATTCATAGGATACATTTTGAGGCTGTTTCATATAGCGGAAACATTCGTTTAGCATTATGCGGTATACCCACGTTGATGCATATTCAGGATTTTTCAGCGCCCCGCTCCCTTTCATGGCTTTGTATACCCCATTTTGCACAATATCAAAAGCGTCCGCCTCGTTTTGGACGTAACTGTATGCAATCCGATAATACTGGTTGTATTTTTCCAGTATAACCTTTTCAACGATGTCCCTCTTTGCTTCCTCTTTTTTGCTGGTAAAAATATGCAACTGGTTTCACCTCCTCTATCATATTCCATAATGTTAGACCCTGTAACCGTACAAAAAGTTTCAAGATATATTTTTTTATTTCGGAAGTTATAAAATATAAAAGACTTCTTAATCAAAATAAATACAAAAGAGCCACAGCATATCCAACCAAAAAG
>Ga0137306_101730_pt1 | contig 20848 bp, 16 predicted proteins | sample Inofroosms_March_FD_97187 | JGI IMG/M metagenome (GOLD analysis project Ga0137306, IMG submission 97187) | Mouse cecal microbial communities from Vienna, Austria - N-Acetylneuraminic and N-Acetylglucosamine D2O microcosms_March | ecosystem: Host-associated > Mammals > Digestive system > Large...
AGAAAAGCAGACAGAGGAGGAACAGGCATGACAATTATAATGGTAATTCTGCTCATATTCCTTGTGATATGTGCAGTGGCGGTCAGCATCAACAAAAACCTGCTGAACTCCATCCTGATCTTCATGTCCTACAGCCTTGTGATGTCGGTCGTGTGGATCATCATCGAATCCCCGGACCTTGCCATCACGGAGGCGGCAGTAGGGGCCGGGGTGACCTCCCTGCTGTTTTTTCTGACACTGAAAAAGATACAGAAGATATCACCGGACAGTGATCTCCCGGATGAGGAGGAAGACCATGAGTAGAAAACGTGAGGAAAAAGAATATCAGAAAAGCTTCCCGTACCGTTTCTCCCGGTGGCTTAAGGGGGAGGAGGATCCCTTTATCGGACGACTGGAGATGAAGCCCCAGGTACCCCGTGAGAGCCCGGAGCGGCACTTCGACCCCTCGGACTATGAGGACATAAAGCGCAGAAGCAGGGACCATGCCCACAATAAAAGGTGGCAGGGCTACGGAAAGCTCTATCAGGTCAGCAGCGTGTTCATCTGCACGGCCCTGATCGCCCTGCTGGTTTACGCGGTATCCTACCTGCCGCCGGTAGGGGAGACGGGGAACCCGGCAAACAACGAGGTTCCTGAGCGGTACATCACAAAAGGACTGGAGGAGACCGGGGCGGTCAACATCGTGACCGGGATGATCCTCAATTACCGTGCCTTCGACACCTTCGGGGAATCCACGGTGCTGTTTGTGGCAACCGGATGCGTCATGCTTATCCTGATGACAGGGAAGTCCAGGGGGAAAAGGGGGACAGCAGAAGAGGGTACAGGGAATGGCATGGCAGAAAGAACGTCCATAACGGATACCGGCGACAGCATGTCAGAAAAGATTTCTGCGGAGGCATCCGGAAAAAGAGGAATCCTGGCGGAAGGATCCAGATCCCGGAGGACAGAAGCCGGGATCCAGATATCCGTTGGAACCGTGGGAATAGAAACCGGGAATCGGGTATCCATGGGAATAGAAACCGGGAACCGGATATCCAAGGAAATAGAAACCGGGGAACCGAAAACAGAAGAAACAGTTGGCACAGACCCGATCCTGCAGGTGATTGCAAAGCTGGTCTGTCCCGCAGTATTCTTATTCGGAATCTATGTCATCCTCAACGGCCACATTTCCCCGGGCGGAGGCTTCTCCGGCGGGGCAATCATCGGCGCAGGACTGATCCTCTATACAAACGCCTACGGATTTGAAAAGACAGAGCGGTTTTTTACAAAGAAAACCTACACGGGAATCAGCGTGTCGGCCCTCTCCTTCTACTGTCTGGCGAAGAGCTATTCCTTCTTCACGGGGGCGAACCACATGGAGAACATGATCCCGAACGGGACGCCCGGGGCCATTATCAGCAGCGGCCTGATCCTGCCGCTCAACATCTGCGTGGGACTCGTCGTATCCTGCACCATCTACGCATTTTATGCACTGTTCAGAAAAGGAGGGCTGTAGCATGGGAAATAATCTTGCCTCAAACTTTGCCGAGATTGCGGCAGTGGTCCTGTTCGGGATCGGGTTTACGGACCTGTTCCTGCATAAGAACCTGATCAAGAAGATCATCGGCTTAAACATCATGGACACGGCAGTCTATCTGTTCCTTGCGGTAAAGGGCTACATATCCGGGCTTAAGGCTCCCATTATCGAAAACGGGGTGCAGAGCACGGAAGCCTACATCAACCCCATACCCAGCGGCCTTGTCCTTACCGGGATCGTGGTGTCCGTCTCCGTGTCAGCCCTCATGCTGGCCCTTACGGTGGCCCTGTATGAGCGCTACCACACACTGGATTTGGACATGATAAGCTTCTATGAACGGTCAAAAGACCGTTCATAGAAGCGGTTCGGAGCGGTATGAAAAGTTTTGCTGCGCAAAAACCGCCCCTCACACCTGAATCATGGTTTTACGGAATGCGCAGGATGTGCGCATTCCTGGGACTTGAACAAAAAACGTTATATTTTTTGAGATGAAAGGAATGGAAGAATGAGCTTTGTACAGAACGTTCCCTGCTTTTCCATCCTGATGACGATGTTCGCCGCGATCCTCTCGTCAGCAGCCGGTGGGAAAACAGCACGGAAAATCAGTATCGGAATCGCGGCCGCAGTGGGCGTCATGTCTGCCTTCCTCCTTGTCTTCCTTATGGGGACAGGGGACAGCTATGCCTATATGATGGGACATTTTCCCGCACCCTGGGGCAACGAGCTGCGTGCGGGGATGCTGGAGGCAGCCATGGCGCTTCTGTTCTGCATCATCATGCTCCTGTCCCTCCTGGGCGGGGGAGAGGAGGCGGCAGAAGACGTAAGGGAGGAAAAGGCAAACTTCTACTACATCATGGCGGACCTCCTCCTTGCGGCAAACCTGGCGCTGGTCTACACCAACGACCTGTTCACCGCATACGTGTTTGTGGAAATCAACACCATCGCCGCCTGCGGCATGATCCTGGGGAAATTTAACCACCTTACCATTGCCTCGGCGGTGCGCTACATGATCATGAGCCTGATGGGGTCGGGGCTTCTGCTCCTGGGCATCTGCTTCTTCTACGACATGACGGGGCATCTCCTTATGAGCAATATCAGGGAGGAGATCGCCGTGATCACGGGAACCGGCGCTTACCAGGTGCCCTTCCTGCTGACCGTGGGCCTTGTGAGCGTGGGGCTTGCCATCAAGAGCGCCCTGTGGCCCTTCCACGCATGGCTCCCGAATGCCTACGGCTATTCCACCGTGACCTCCTCGGCCATGCTGTCAAGCATTGTATCCAAGGGCTATGTCTTCTTGTTATTAAAGATCATATTCCGGATTGTGGGACTGGAGGCCTTTGTAAGAAGCCATGTGACCGAGATCCTGTTCCTCTTCGGAATGACCGGGATGATCCTGGGCTCCGTGGACGCCATCCGCCAGAACAACATCTGGCGCATGGTGGCCTACTCCTCGGTTGCCCAGATCGGCTACATCTTCATGGGGATCGGCATGGGGACCGAGGGAGGGATGGAAGCGTCGGTATACCACATCTTCGCCCACGCATCCGCCAAGGCCCTGGTGTTCACCGCCGTATCCGGGCTGGTCCGCGTATCCGGCGGAAAGACAGGCCTTAGGGACCTTTCCGGGGCCGGGTTCCGCAACAGGGCGGCAGGGGCAGGCTTTGTAATCGGGAGTCTGTCCATGATCGGGATCCCGGGCTGCGCCGGGTTCGTCAGCAAGCTGATGTTCGCGAAGGCCTCCCTGGAGGATGTCTTCTACATGATCCCGGTGCTTGCCTGCCTCGCCATCAGCACCCTGCTGAATGCCATCTATTTCATGCGGGTGGTGCTGTTCCTGTACACGCCGGATGACGTGCGCATTCCGGAAGAGGCGCACCTTCTGGAGGAAGGGCGGGATGCCGGATACGGGAAAGGGGCCGCAGCCGGGACAGTCCCGGCCGGAACCTTCGGGGAAAGCGGAACCCGTACGGAAAACAGTCTGCAGTTTTATATTGCAGTCACCGGTTTCATCTGCCTGAACCTGTTCCTGGGCATCTGCACGGGACCGGTTTCAGAAGCAGTGAAGGCAGGACTTTCCATTTTCGGATAGTACCGGTAAAAGGTTCATTATTCACGGCGGCAGTTAACCTTTTGTTACGGGAAACCGCCCCTGAAACGTGGGGCTGTACTTACGGAATGGGTGTTCTGCGCACATTTCCGGATCGTGAATAGTGGCTAAAAGACAGAAGAGGGAATACCCGGACAGGAGGAACATCCTGCAGCAGGCAGCCTCCCCTTCTGTTACAGGGAGGAAATTCATATGCACGAAATCATTTTATGCTTAATACTGGTACCGGTACTGGCCGGGACTGTCATCCTGGGCCTTCCGTCAGAAATGTCGGAAAACAGGACTGTTTCCCACATTTCCGTGGCAGTGCTTGGGATCCTTGCGGTCCTGTCGGTCCTCCTCTTAGGCATGTATCATAAATCAGCCGGCGCAGCAGCCGGTTTTACCATCTTTTCACTGACAGAAAACCTGGACATCTGCTTCAGGCCGGATGACCTTGGGATCTTCTTCATGGGATTCATCCCCCTGGTGTGGCTCCTTGGCGGCATCTTCTCCCTGGAGTACCTGAAACACGAGACCCGGAGGAAACGCTTCTGGGGCTTTTATCTCCTGACACTGGGTGCGCTGCACGGGCTGAGCCTGTCGGGGAATCTTGTGACCATGTACCTGTTCTTCGAGATGATGACCCTGGTATCCATGCCCCTTGTGCTCCACACCCAGACCCACGAGGCAGTCATGGCGGGCCTTAAGTATCTGCTGTACTCCATGTGCGGGGCGTATATGGCGCTGTTCGGCGTGTTTTACCTGTACCACCTGGGAGGAGGCCCCGTGGAATTTTCCCCGGGAGGCGTCCTCTCCCCGGAAGCACTGGCGCAGGGCGGGATTCTGCCATACCTGTCCATTTTCCTGATGATCCTGGGCTTCGGGGTAAAGGCCGGGATGTTCCCCATGCACGCATGGCTCCCGACGGCCCACCCGGCAGCCCCGGCCCCCGCGTCCGCAGTGCTCTCGGCCATCATCGTAAAAGGCGGCGTCCTGGCAGTGCTGCGTTCCGTATACTACACTGTGGGGGCGGACTTCATTCAGGGCACCTGGGTGCAGTACGCCTGGCTCGTCCTGGCCCTGGTTACGGTCTTCATGGGCTCCATGCTGGCCTTCCGGGAGCCGGTCTTCAAAAAAAGGCTGGCCTACTCGTCGGTCAGCCAGGCATCCTACATCCTGCTCGGCATGGCGGTCCTGCATCCGGCGGCGCTGACCGGCGCCCTGATGCATGTGCTGTTCCACGCCTTCATCAAGACCGCCCTGTTCCTCACTGCCGGAGCCGTCATTTACCAGACCGGCTGCACGAGGGTGGACGAACTTGCCGGGACCGGGAAAAGGATGCCCGTCACGCTCTGGTGCTACACCTTCGTGTCCCTGGGGCTGATCGGGATCCCGCCCATGGGCGGCTTCATCAGCAAATGGTACCTGATGTCCGGCATGCTGGAAAGCGGGACAGGGGTATTCTCCTGGCTGGGTCCGGCGGTGCTTCTCATAAGCGCCCTCCTGACCGCAGGCTACCTCCTGCCCGTAACGGTCCGGGGCTTCCTGCCGGGAAAGGACTACGATTACAGCAGGTCTGACAGCCTGGAGCCGTCTGGAAAGATGACCATACCCCTTGCCATCCTTGCGGCAGCGTCACTGCTTACAGGACTGTTCCCGGGAGGCATTGCCGGGTACCTGGGCGAAATCGCACAGTCAGTATTATAGGGAGGTGAAAATATTGAACGAATGTTTTTTAATCCTGGCAGTCCTGTTCCCGGTCATCCTGGCAGTGGGAATCCCGCTGCTCCCGTTTGGAAAACGCGTACACATGGAACTTTATACGGAACTGGTGGTCATCCTCACCTCCGTGATGGTGCTCCTGCTCCTTCTCCATACCCCCGGGGAGCTGACGGTCCTGCGCTTCTCGGAAAAAGCAGCCTTCGTGCTGGAACTGGACGGGCTGGGCAGGGTCTTTGCGGGGCTCATCGCGGTCCTGTGGCCCATAGCAGTCCTGTACTCTTTTGAATATATGTCAACCCAGGAGAGGGAGCGCCCCTTCTTCATGTTTTACGTCATGACCTACGGGGTCACCCTGGGGATTGCATGCGCGGGGAACCTGCTGACCATGTATTTCTTCTACGAGCTGCTGACCCTGGTCACCATCCCGCTGGTCATCCACCCCTTCACAAGGGCGGCAGTGCTGGCCACCCGGAAATACATCTATTTCTCCATGGGAGGGGCGGCCCTGGGCTTCATGGCAGTGGCCTTCCTCCTGCGTTTCGGGGAAAACGCAGGCTTCACCCCGGGCGGCATCCTGGGAGGAGAGGCAGCGGGAGTGGGAAGGAACCTCCTGCTCCTGGTCTACGTGGCGGCCTTCCTGGGGTTTGGCATCAAGGCGGCCATGTTCCCCTTCTACTCCTGGCTTCCGGACGCCGGGGTGGCGCCCACGCCCGTGACGGCGCTGCTCCACGCGGTGGCAGTGGTAAAAGCAGGAGCCTTTGCCGTAATCCGTCTCACCTACTACTGCTTCGGGACAGAGCTCCTTTCCGGAACCTGGGCGCAGAAGACGGTCATGGGGCTTGCCATGTTCACCATCGTTTTCGGCTGCAGCATGGCGGTAAAGGAGACCCACATAAAGAGACGGCTTGCCTATTCCACGGTGAGCAACCTGTCCTACATCCTGTTCGGGGCTGCGCTCATGACCCCGGCGGGGCTCTTCGGGGGGCTCTGCCACATGGTGTTCCACGCGGTGATGAAGATCAGCGCCTTCTTCTGCGCCGGGGCCATCATGCACCAGACCGGGGAACACTATATCCATAAGATGACCGGATTCGGAAGAAGGATGCCGTGGGTATACAGCGCCTTCCTCATATCAGCCCTGGGCCTGATGGGGGTCCCGGGCGGCTGCGGCTTCATCAGCAAATGGTACCTGGCGCAGGCGGCCCTGGAAAACGGCAGCGCCCTGGCAGTACTGGGGGTGGGCTGCCTCCTTGCAAGCGCCCTCCTGACAGCCATCTACATGATGACCATGATGGTACGGGGCTTCTTCCCGGAAAAAGACTTCGACATGACGTCCATCCGGCATGTAAAAGACCCGGGCTGGCAGATGATCGTCCCGCTGATGCTGTTCTCCGCAGCCATCGTGGTGCTGGGGGTCTGCTCAGAGCCTCTGGGGAATTACCTTACCTCTGTGGTAAGCAGCCTGTAAACATGTAATGAGAAAGTGTCAAAAGGCATTCAGACACACGGACTGCTCCGTGCTCGTGCATGGATTTCGGTCCCTCCCACAGGCTGCCAAAGTGTGTCTGAAAATTTATTTCCGTCATCTGTACACCCCACTTTGCACGGGATTTGTGCTAAATTGTGGAATACATCTGCCGGAAAGCGATTTTCAAACCAGCTCTGGAATGAGTTTTCAGCCAGTCTGCCGGAACATGCAGGAAAATTTAACACCCAGAAAACCTTAAGCCGTACCGCGGCCTGGCGCTGACATAAAAACAGCAGGCGGGGGAACAAGTCTGTTCCCCCGCCTGCGTCCTCCCCCACTGCGTAAAGCAAGAACCACAATATAAATTTTACTACAGGAAAAAAAGGTCCCGAGAGGCCATTCCAGAAAGGAGGAGCCCATGAACTCCCCACTACTATTCATACCCGTATTCTACCCCATGGCAGGAGCCATCCTCTCCTACGCCATGGGAAGAAAAACCAAAAAAGGAAGAGATTACCTTGTCTCCTTCATCGGCATCACCGAATTCCTCCTGCTCCTTGCAGCAGCCATCCTCCTGAAAGAGGCAGAAGCTTCCGCCCCCGCCCTGTGCGGCATGGGCCTCACCCTGAAACTGGACGGCTTCCGGGGCCTCTACGCCCTGACCGCCGCCTTCATGTGGATGATGACCCTCCTGTTCTCCGGGGAATACTTCACCCACTACCGGAACAGGAACCGCTACTACCTCTTTCAGCTTGTCACCCTGGGAGCCGTGCAGGGGGTCTTCCTGTCCGCGGACCTGTATACCACCTTCATCTTCTTCGAGGTCATGTCCTTCACCTCCTACGTCTGGGTCGCCCAGGACGAGAGAAAAGAATCCTTACGGGCTGCTGAGACTTACCTTGCCGTCGCAGTCATCGGGGGAATGGCGCTCCTCATGGGGCTGGCCCTCCTCCATACATACACAGGCACACTGGACATCAGCAGCCTCCCGGGAGCCTGCCGGGATTTCGGTGACAAAAAGAAGCTGTACCTTGCCGGAGCCCTCATGCTCGCCGGCTTCGGGGCCAAGGCCGGGGCCTTCCCACTGCACATCTGGCTCCCAAAGGCCCACCCCGTAGCGCCCGCACCGGCGTCCGCCCTGCTGTCCGGAATCCTGACCAAGTCCGGCATATACGGCATCCTGGTCATCACCTGCTATCTCTTTTCCGGCGACCAGAACTGGGGAACCCTGATCTTAATCCTTGGAGTCATCACCATGTTTTCCGGGGCAGTCCTTGCCGTCTTCTCTGTGGACTTAAAAAGGACCCTGGCCTGCTCCTCCATGTCCCAGATCGGATTCATCCTAGTCGGGACCGCCATGCTCTGCCTCCTGGGGGAACACGGAAGCCTGGCAGCCGGGGGAATCTTCCTCCACATGATGAACCACTCCCTCATCAAGCTGGTGCTCTTCATGGCCGCTGGCGTGGTCTTCATGAACCTGCATAAGCTGGACTTAAACGAGATCCGGGGCTTTGGACGCGGCAAGCCCTTCCTGAACATCACCTTCCTCATGGGAGCCCTGGGAATCGGCGGGATCCCCCTGTGGAACGGCTACGTCAGCAAGACACTCCTGCACGAGAGCATCATTGAATACTCCAAGGCACCCGCCTATGTATTCGTGGAATGGATTTTCCTCATAAGCGGCGGCCTGACCGTCGCCTACATGCTGAAGCTCTACATTGCAATATTTGTTGAGAAGAATAAAGATCTGGAAATCCAGAAAAAGTACGATACCATGAACCACCGCTACATAAACCGGCAGAGCATGCTCGCCATCGGCATAAGCGCCGCCGTCCTCCCTGTACTGGGAATGACCCCCACGCTCACCATGGCCCGGATGGCCGGAAGCACCATGGACTTTTTCCGCATGCACGGGGAGATGCACGTCCCCCACTTTTTCAGCCTTGAATGCCTGAAAGGAGGACTCATTTCCATTCTCATCGGTGCGGCAGTCTATCTGCTTATCATACGTAAAGTCTTTATTAGAAAAGAAGCAGACAGCGGACAGTGGGTCTATGCAGACCTCTGGCCAGCATGGCTCGACCTGGAAAATCTGGTCTACCGCCCGCTGCTTGAGAGGGCTCTGCCCTTTGCCGGATGCTTTGTAAGCCGTATCTGCGATACCGCCGTGGACGGTCTGATTGTCCTTCTGCGAAAGACACTCTACAAAGACGCAGGGATCGCATACCGCACCGGCTCCCTCCCAAGGCTTGAGACCGTACTGGGCTCTGTCCTTGACAAAGGAGCCGCATACTTAAAGCATCAGGAGGAGGCCATGACCTACCGCTTACAAATTCGCCGCAGAAGACTGGAGCATAAGGAAAGCCGGGACATGATACGGTTTTCCCTGTCCTACGGGCTGCAGCTTGCAGGGATTGGACTGGTATTTGTACTGATCTATCTATTCCTTTAAAAGTTGGGGACGGGGCATTTTTAAAAATGCCCCGTCCCCAACTCAATTGGGACTAGCCGCCGCGTTAGCGGTTTGGTATAATTAAGAAAAGAAAGGCACAAAACAGACGCTAGGGAGGAAGAAAGAAATGAATTATGCAGAAGAATCATTAAAATTGCATGAGCAGTGGAAGGGGAAGATTGAGGTGACAGCTACCGTGCCTGTGGAAACGGAGAATGACCTGTCGCTTGCATATACACCAGGAGTGGCGCAGCCCTGTCTGGAAATCCAGAAGAATATGGCGCGCTCCTACGATCTGACCCGCAGGCATAATCTGTGTGCCGTTATTACGGATGGAACGGCTGTCCTGGGCCTGGGGGATATCGGGCCTGAAGCAGGTATGCCTGTAATGGAGGGAAAATGTGTGCTGTTCAAATCCTTTGGAGGTGTGGACGCTTTTCCCTTGTGTATTAAGTCGAAGGATGTGGACGAATTTGTCAATGCAGTCTATCTGATCTCCGGATCCTTTGGAGGGATTAATCTGGAGGACATCTCTGCACCGCGCTGCTTTGAGATTGAACGGAAGCTGAAGGAAAAGTGCGACATTCCCATTTTCCATGATGATCAGCATGGAACCGCGGTGATTACTCTGGCAGGAATGTACAATGCCCTGAAGGTGGTTGGCAAGAAGAAGGAAAAGGTCCGGATCGTGACATCTGGAGCGGGTGCTGCTGCCATATCTATTGTAAAGTTGCTCCTTTCAGCCGGATTTAAGAATGTTATAATGTGTGACCGCAAGGGTGCGATCTATGAAGGGCGTGAAGGCCTGAACTGGATTAAGGCGGAGATGGCGCAGGTAACGAACCTTGAGAAAAGGGCGGGAACGCTTGCAGAGATGATGACAGGGGCTGATATATTCATCGGAGTGTCAGGACCTGGAACTGTGAATACGGAGATGGTGAAGACCATGAATCAGGATGCCATTATCTTCGCATGTGCAAATCCTACACCGGAAATTTTTCCGGATGATGCCAGGGCAGGCGGCGCGGCAGTGATCGCCACCGGACGGAGTGATTTCCCGAACCAGATTAATAACGTGCTGGCGTTCCCGGGTATTTTTAGAGGAACCTTTGACGTACGGGCAAGTGATATTAATGAGGAAATGAAGATGGCTGCTGCCAGGGCACTGGCAGAACTGATTTCTGACGAGGAACTATCGGCTGATTATATTATTCCCAAGGCATTTGATAAGCGGGTAGGACCGGCAGTAGCAAATGCGGTGGCAGAAGCAGCAAGAAGATCCGGTGTGGCAAGATTATAATGAAACATCATCATCGTCTGGGGGCTTGGATATAAGGCGGCATACCGGGACGGGAGCCCTTTTGGATTTCCTGTTCGGTATGCCGTTTTTCGATATTTTTAAAATTTAGTATAAAATACTATCTTTTGGTGTTTCCAGATTGTTATAGAATATGATAGAATAATAAAAAAGATTATGGGAATTAAATGAAAATGTTAGAAACGAAAGACCTAATCCTTGAAAAAGCGAAATTCGAAGACTGGAGAGCCATGTACCACAATGTCTGGTCACGTCCAGAGACAGCGCGGTTCATGTTGTGGAAGGTTACTGTAAATGAGGAAGAAGCAAAAGCCAGGATGCAGAGGACCATCTTATATCAGGAAACCCATGAGGCATTTCTGATTTATGAAAAGGTACATGGACAGGCAATCGGATTTGCAGGGATCGGCGAGCTGGAACCGGGAATCTTTACGGATACAGGTATTGCGATCGGCCCGGAATTTGTAGGAAGAGGATATGGAAAGCAGACCCTAAAGCTGCTGCTAAGATACTGCTCCATGCAGCTGCATGGAAATGAATTCCGTTACACTACGCGGTCAGAGAATACTGCATCAAAGGCACTCGCGTTATCTTGTGGTTTTATATATCAGTATTCTAGGAAAAAGATGTCTGAAAGCGGAGAGTGTTATGAGATAGAGACGTATATTAGGAAACTTGAGAGGAGCTGACATAATCATGAAGGGAAGACATCTAGTCAGAAGAGTTCTATGCGTACTTTTAGCGGCTATCCTGTGTACCACAGCAGCATTTGGTACGTTTTACGGGATAAAGGGATACAGGATGTACCAGGATGCCATATCACATAAGTCGATTGAGGAAAGGGTTGACGAGATTCGCGGCAGGGAACATTTTACAAAATATTCGGAGCTTCCAGAGTTTTACATTAATGCGGTCATATCGGTGGAAGACCACCGGTTCCGGAAGCACTTTGGAATCGACCCGATTGCACTCTGCCGGGCGGCCTGGACAGATCTTAGGGCAATGTCTTTTGTGGAGGGCGGAAGCACGATTACACAGCAGCTTGCCAAAAATCTGCTCTTTACAAGGGAAAAGACAATAGAACGTAAAGCTGCAGAGGTATTTGCCGTATTTGATATCGAGAGAAAGTACAGTAAGGACGAGATTTTTGAAATTTATGTCAATATGGCGGGATTCGGCGGTAACTATGACGGAATCTACGAGGCTGCTAAGGGATACTTTGAAAAAGAGCCTTTAGAGCTTACCGATTATGAGGCAGCCATGCTGGCGGGTGTGCCGAATGCCCCTTCTATCTATTCTCCGGAAGTCAGCAGAGAGAAGGCGGAAAAGCGTGTCGGTCTGGTGCTCGACAGCATGGTAAGGTATAAATGCATTACAAGAGGGCAGGCAGATATGATCAAAAGCAAATCTTCCAGATAAGAGTTTCTCTTGTTTAACAATTCTGTAATAAAAATGTAATATACTATTAATAAAAATTTAGTATTATGAATATCAGAAGCTGCCATCGGCAGCTTAAAGACTGCTTAGAGTCAGGATATCATCTGACGCTTATGAACACGGAGGAAAAGGCAGGAAAGGATGGTAAAGACAGGATGAGATTCAAAGAGAAGATGCTTAAAAGTGTACTTGCGGTGATAGCGGTTCTGTTGCTTTGCGCGGGTACCGGAGGAACGGCCTCTGCCGCTGCAAGGCCGGGGAAGACATCATTTACCAGGCAGACGGAAGCCTATGCAAAAAAGGTGGTGTTAAAATGGAGGCAGGCGAAAAGAGCCAGCGGCTATGAGATCTACCGGAGTGAGGAAAGAAACGGGGAATATACGAAGATTAAGACCGTTCCGAAACCCGGCAGGCTGAAATGGACGGACGAAGGTCTGGAAAGGGGAAAGACCTATTATTATAAAATCCGGGCATACAGGAAACTGGGAGGACAGAGGGAAAGGGTGTACGGATCATACTCGTCTGTCTATAAAAAGGACAGTTCGGGGTGGATTTATAAAAACGGTTATAAGCTTTATTACGACTCGGACGGAAAGCTCGTAAAAGATGTAAGCCGGCTGATCGGAAAGCAGTCCTCCTATGTTCTTAAGGTAAATAAGAAGAAAAATGTAGTTACAGTATATGCAAAGGATGGAAGACGGGGATATATTATCCCGGTTAAAGCATTTGTCTGTGCCGCAGGAAAATCCACACCTGTGGGAACATTTTATACGCCGCAGAAATACAGGTGGCTTCTTTTAGTGGGGCCTTGCTATGGACAGTGGTGCACAGGAATACAGGGAGATTTTCTCTTCCATTCATCGCCGTATAAGACGAAGAATAATATGAATCTGGATGTTGCTGAGTATAATAAGATGGGGACAACGTGCTCCCATGGCTGCGTCCGGCTGAAGGCGGGAGATGCAAAATGGATTTATGACAACTGTAAGCTCAGGACAAAGGTTGTGATCTATAACGATTCGTCACCGGGGCCGCTTGGGAAACCGAAGGCGGAACGTCTGAGAGCCTCACATAAATGGGATCCGACAGACCCGAATATGTACAAATTGTGCCAGAGAAACGGCTGTCATTAGATATTAAATAAAGGAAAGGATAACACAGCCCGGAAGGCTGTAGTTAAAGGAGGAAATTTTTATGAGAAACAGAGTAAAACAATCAAAAAGGAAGCAGCTCTTTCTGGGCATGCTTATTGTCTGCGGTTTATTTTTTATACCGGGTACTGTGAAGGCGCATGCAGCGGACAAGATGATTGAGTTTAATGGAAAAGAGATTGCTTCATATAATGATTCTGGTCAGAAGGTTCTGATTCCTTCTAATGATTCTGGTGCGAATTGCAGAAACCTGAATTACCTCATGTCAGGAAATGAGAAGAAGACGGTGGTAATTCCAAAGGGCTCCACAATCAGACTGAACGGCACATTACAGCCGGGCAATAATACGACCCTGATTGCCACTGGCGCCAGAGTCATCGGAAAAAAGGCATCCAATGCACTTTTCGCAGCCCCTGACAGAAAGATAAAGAATCTGTCAATTATAGGCGGAACATGGCGGAGTGCTGATAAAAAGGGAAGAACAGGGAGCCTTTTCGCATTTGCATTTGTAAAGAATCTTGTCATGGACAGTGTTGACTGTAACGCAAACTACATAGGACATGCCATAGAGATTATTGCCTGCACCAATGTAACAATTAAAAACTGTAAGGTGGCTGCAATCGGATCTAATCCGGCTAAATGTCTTGAGGAGCAGATTCAGATTGATCTTGCAACAAAGAAAACAGCGCCGAAGATTGCTGAGTACGGCAGCCAGTATGTAAAAGGGCAGACATGCAAAAACATATATATTTTAAATAATACTGTTACCGGAGCCCGTGCAGTAGGCGTGAACTGGACAGACTCTGAAAATGGAAAATGGAGAAATAAATTCCATAAAAATGTTGTAATTAAAGGGAATACTCTTGTAGGAACCACTTCCGAGGCACTTGCATATTTTAATACCATAGGCGGCGAGATCAGCAAAAACACAATCAAGACAAAAGCAAAAAGAACAGATGGCAATTCTGCCTATACAGTAGGAATCCATGTGGCAATCTTTGGAAAGGCTCCGTCCTCTATGGCGAAGTCCACCTTGAAGATTACAAATAATAAGGTCTATGGAAACAGGAATGGAATACATCTGAAGGCCTATTTTAACAGCAGTGAGACAAAGTGTCTGTCGAAGCTCGGGAAGGTCAGAGTAACTGGAAATAAGATATACTGTAAAAAGGGCGCGAGTCAGGCAATCGTTCAGGTGCGCCAGAGCTGTAAAAAGTTAACCGTATCCAATAACAGCCTGCGCAAGTGGAAATAGTGGCGAGTGGAAATAACTTCCGCCATTTGACAAAGTAAGAAACACTATGATATGGTTGTTAAGGAACAACAGAGGGGGAGCAGCAGGTAACATTTATATTCATTAAGAGATGAAGGAGGTACGAATGCGGAAATTTAATAAGGGGATGGCATATTTACTGATCGTATGTCTGTGTGCTGTATCAATATCTTTTCCAGTGTCTGCACAGGAGCCAGGTACAGCGGCAGTACCATCGGCACAGTCATCAGAACCCAGTCAGTCATCAGGAGCAGTGCAGTCAGCTGAGCCGGGACAGCTGCCGGAACCAGAGCAGCTGTCAGAGCCAGAACAGCTGCCGGAACCAGAGCAGCCGTCAGAGCCGGTGCAGCCGGTCCAGCCGTCAGAGCCAGAGGATTCCGCTGCCCAGGATAACCAGGCAGATGGGAATACGAAGGCAGATGCAGATCAGAGCAGTCATGACGTAGAAAAAGACACAGGAACGGCAGGAAATGACGATCCAGGAAAGGGACGACTTACTGGAGATATTCCAGAGGAATTCTTTGGGGCGGCATCCTTCGGGGCCCGTGCGTCGGGGATACAGCATGACAGCAGATTCAGCAGCGGGTACACGATTCAGGACGGGATTGATGTATCAGAATGGAATGGAACCATTAACTGGACGAAGGTCAAACAGGCGGGAATCCAGTTTGCATTTATCCGTGTTGCCTGGCGGGGATATGGCGGGGGAACCCTGAACGTTGATAATACAGCGTATACGAATCTAAAGGGAGCGATTGCAGCAGGGATTCCTGTAGGTGTGTATGTATTTTCACAGGCGATTTCAACTGCGGAGGCAAAGGAAGAGGCAGATTACCTGATCGACAAGATTAAAGGATATAATGTTACTCTTCCTATCATTATGGATTTCGAATTTGCCAGTGAAAACGGGCAGCATACAGGACGCCTGTATGATAAATTTAAAAATCAAAATAAAACCGCGGCGACGAATGTCTGTATGGCATTCTGCCAGGAGGTAGTTTCGCGGGGGTATACTCCCATGGTATACGGAAATCCGGACATGTTCACCCATTATCTGAATCCGGGTACAATCAGCGCATCTTATCAGATCTGGCTTGCGCATTATACAACAAAGACGGATTATGCAGGAGCCTATAATTACTGGCAGTACAGTTCAACAGGAAGAGTGAACGGGATAAGCGGCAACGTGGACATGAATGTCAGATATGTAAAGGATGGCGGAGATGTTCCTGTAGTTCCGCCGGTAGATTCACTGGAGCAGCCGGTTCTGTCCTCGGCATCAAACAGTAACGGGGCAGTGACCATAAAGTGGAAGGAGATTGCCAATGCAGCCGGATATCATATATACCGGAAGACGGCCGGATCTGCTGACAGCAGCTGGACAAAAATTGCGTCAGTCCAGCCGGGAAATACAGTGCAGTATAAGGACACGACAGCAGTTTCCGGAACAGAATACATGTATACCGTCAGTGGCTACAACGGCAGTGTAGAGAGTACATACGATGAAGCCGGAGTAGGATGCCTGTATCTTAAGACCCCGGCGCTGATATCCGCACAGGGTTCTTCCTCTGACGTGAAGGTGACCTGGGAGAAGATACCCGAGGCGGACGGGTATACGATCCACCGGAAGGAGAAGGAGACAGGCGGATCCTGGACTCAGATCGGGAAAGTGGATAATAACAGTACCGTTACTTATTCAGATACAACAGGAGTGACAGGGACGCTTTATGCATATACAGTCAGAGCTTATAAAGGCACCACCAGGAGCGGGTATGTAGGCTCAGGCATCAGCGGGAAAAAGGCTTCCTATGAAAACTACCAGACTACGGACCAGGTGAACTACCGGAACGGGGCAGGTACGTCCTATGCCGTGAAAGGAACCCTGGCAAAAGGAAAGAAAATCAGTGTTGAAAAGGGATATTCACACAGTGCAAATGGTTATACATGGTACCGCTTTCTGATGAATTCAAATACCTACTATATCGCGTCTGCGTATCTGAAAAAGGTGGACATATCCACAACATCGCCGAAGCCGATAGTGACAACCAAGCCGGCAGTGACGCCAACTTATGTAAAGTATCAGACAAAGGCAAAGGTAAACTACCGGAGCGGTGCGGGCACCTCGTATGCTGTGAAAGGGACACTGGAAAAAGGAAAGACCATTAACATTGAAAAGGGCTATTCCAAGAAGAAAAACGGTTATACGTGGTATCGTTTTAAGAAAGGCACAAAGACCTATTACATAGCGTCTAAATATGTGAAAAAGGCAGGAAAGACCTATGTAAAGTATAAGACAAAGACAAAAGTAAACTACCGGAGCGGAGCAGGCACATCCTACAAAACAAAGGGAACCCTCAAAAAAGGAACAAAAATTAACGTAGAGAAGGGCTATTCCAAGAAGAAAAACGGTTATACCTGGTATCGCTTTAAGAAAGGTTCGAAAAACTATTACATTGTGTCTAAATATTTGAAAAAAGTATCATAATATCAATTGGGGACGGGGCATTTTTAAAAATGCCCCGTCCCCAATTGATATTATGTGAGGAGGAGAGTATAATAAGAAGAAATGCGGTGGACAGACGAAGGAAAGGATTGTGGGCTGAGATGAAAAAACGGTTTGATCTTTTTGCATATAGAATAATACTGGCTGTTACATTTTTCCTGAGCATTCTGATTTGTGCAGGAGCAGTTGCATATGCGCAGGAGAATCTCTTTGTCGATTTGTTTTCTGGTTCAATACGGCTGATTCTCCCGATTTTACTGTCTGTGATGATTTGCGTATTAATTATGCTTTTGTATCGCTGTTTCGACAGACTAGACCACAGGAGGCTGGTGATATGCGTATGTGTGATGTTTGGGCTGATGGCAGCTGGTTTTACAATTATGATCTGCTGCTTTAGGTCTGTTCCATATTCGGATGCCTTGAATGTGCAGGATACGGCAATGTATTTTGCAAAGACAGGAAGCAGGTCCCTGCCCCGGGATGGGGTACACGCAGAGTATTTTGGCAAGTACTCGAATAATTACTTTCTGACGATATTATGTTCCTGGCTGTTCAGACTGCTGCTGAAAGCAGGGATTCAAGATATATATACCCCTTTGGTTGTTTTATCCGTGACTGGTATTATGACAGCAGTATTGTTCATGTATCTGACAGGGGTGAGGATAGGGGGAATCCGGACAGGTGCAAAGATTCTGGCTCTTTGTGTGATGAATCCGGTATATTATGTGCTGGTACTATGGGTGTATACGAATGTGCTCAGCATTCCGGTCATGATGGCGGTTGTATATTTTGGAATATGCATTTACCAGGAGAAGAGGAGGGGGCATTGGATTTTTGCATGTATCATGGAAGCGGCAAGCAGTGTGATCGGTTATTTTATACGTCCGACGGCAGTAATTCCGCTGATTGCATTCATGATCTGCGCCGTATTGTGGGCAGTCAGGAAAAAGGAAAACAGGTACAGGCTGATCCGGTGCGCGGTCATCTGTATGGTTACAGGAGTTATTTTGTTTCAGGGAATATCAAGATTGAATGAACGTTATTTTTCTTCGGTTTCTGACAAGAATTTTCCCATTACACACTGGCTAATGATGGGATCTCACGGTGAAGGAAAGCATAATTTTGAGGATCTCAGATACACGGAGAGCTTTGATACAAAAAAGGAAAAGACAAATGCAACCGTCAGGAAGCTTATGGAAAATTACAGAGAGGCCGGGAAAGCAGAGCTTGTGTCATTTTTCTACAATAAGATACTCGTTTCCTGGAGCCCTGGAGATGGGATTGAGATTCTTCCCAAGGCGGCGCAGGACATGAAGCAGACAAAGCTGTATTCGTGGATTCTGGGAGACAGGATGGACCTGTTCCGGCTTTATTGCTGTGCATTCCGGATTGCCAGTCTGCTTTTGATTATTGTGGGGATACAGTCCCTTTTAAGGAAGAAAGAGATCCATGCATATCAGTTTGTGTTCGTTCTGTCGCTTTTTGGCGGAATCCTGTTCTATTGTTTCTGGGAGGTTAAGGGCTCTTATACAGCGCCGTTTATTTATATCATGCTTCTGACCGGCATGCAGGGCGCAGATGTGCTGGCGGACATGGTTCCGGCTATAAGAGAAAGGCTTAAGATACGGGAGAGATACTGGGAAATATCAGCAGTGTTTGCAGGTATCCTGTTCGTATGTCTGGTAAGCTTTCATGGAATGACGGATACGGCAATTGATCGTAAGGACTTTGGTATATACAATTCCGGTAAACGTTCTGTGAGGCCGATCAGGGAAGCAGGAGGGATAAGGGAGCTGACACAGGAATTTTATGCAGAAAAGCCGTTGAACTGTATTGAGCTCTGTGCTGAGGCTGACAGGACTGCAAAAAGGTCAGATGCCGGTTATCACGTAAGGCTCCTTGATGAGGAGGAGCGGGAAATATATACCGGTGAGATTCACGCAAAAGAGATTCTGCCAGAAGGAAGGATTGTGCTAAAAACGCAGGAAATTGTCCCAAAGGGAAGGCAGAAGTATAAACTTGTGCTTCAGCGGCTGGAAGCTGGCAGCGGCAATCTATATATGAAGCAGAGGTCGAATGAATATATTGATTTGTATGAGGGCGTATTGACTGTAAATGGGAAGGAGCGGATGAATGACCTTTTCCTTCAGACTTATAGAGCATACAGGGGAAAATGGTGTTCAAAAAGAGCCGGTGCAGTTCTGTGCGGCAGTTTATTTGCGGCAGCAGTACTTTTGTATCTGTGGCTTCGCAGGGAGGAGAATCATGAGCAAGATAAAACAAGTTCCAGTATTATATATAGTGATCCCCTGTTATAACGAGGAGGAGGTGCTTCCGGTTACCAGCGGCATTTTTCTTAAAAAGGTCAGGGATTTGGTCTCTTCGGGAAAAATCAGTGATGACAGCAGAATCCTGTTTGTCAATGACGGTTCCAGAGATGCAACCTGGCAGATTATTACTGAGCTTGCAGACAGGGATGAGCATTTCATGGGCATCAGCCAGAGCAGAAACAGGGGGCATCAGTACGCGGTACTTGCAGGGCTGATGGAGGCAAAGGATCAGTGTGATATTACGATCTCAATTGATTGTGACGGACAGGATGATATTAATGCCATGGACAAGATGGTGGATGAATATCTGGCAGGCTGTGAGATTGTATACGGGGTGCGTTCGAAACGGGATACAGATACGATCTTTAAGCGGGCGACAGCAGAAGGATTTTATAAGGTTATGAATTTTATGGGTGCGGAGGTGGTGTTCAACCATGCGGATTATCGCCTGGTTTCCAGCAGGGTACTGCAGGAATTCCAAAACTTTAAGGAAGTGAATATTTTCCTAAGAGGAATGATACCGCTTGTGGGCTTTAGGAGTACATCCGTGTATTATGAGAGGGCGGAGCGAATTGCAGGAGAGAGTCATTATCCTCTTAGAAAAATGCTGGCGCTTGCCTGTGACGGTATTACGAGTCTGTCCATCAAGCCAATCCGTATGATTACCTCCCTGGGACTTCTGGTAGCAGTTTTAAGTTTTATTGGCATTATCTGGGCAGTGACAGGAAATCTGACTGGTGCTACGGTGTCGGGCTGGGCAAGCATTATCTGTATTATATGTTTTGTGGGCGGCATCCAGCTGCTCTGCATCGGGGTGATTGGAGAGTATATAGGAAAGATTTATATGGAGACAAAGGCGCGCCCCCGTTATATTATCAGTGAAAGGACATATGAAAAAACTTGTGAAAAGGAAGGACAACAGTGAGGAAAATGAAGAAACCAATAGACTGGGTGACAATAAAATTTCTGATTGTAGGAGTCATTAACACACTGGTTGGGACAAGCGTTATGTTTCTGTTCTATAATGTCTTCCATGCGGGATACTGGGTGGCATCGGCCCTGAATTATATTGTGGGAAGTATTGTCAGTTTTTTCCTGAACAAATACTTTACATTCAAGAGCGGAGAAAAATCACTTAGCGAGGTGCTGCGTTTTATAATCAATATTACGGTCTGCTATATTCTGGCCTACGGGATCGCAAAGCCGTGCGTGCACTCCCTGTTGGGCAGATATTCCCTGACAGTGCGGGACAACGCAGCTATGCTGGTGGGGATGTGCCTGTTCGTAGTTCTGAATTACATCGGACAGAGATTCCTTGTTTTCAAAAGGTAACAGTTCAGCCAAGGACTTAAGAATATCTCAAGATTCTGTGGATTGCGGAAGTAGCCAGAAGATGTTATAATGATTCAGATAATGTAACTAAATGTGTAACTGTGAAGGCGCCGGCAGTTACTTTCATGTAATGCTGCAGGTGTCAGACAGCTGCCAGATTATGAGGAATCAGATGATTAAGGGAGAAAGATCATGAAATACTATAGAATATTATCATTCATACTGACAGGTGTGTTATTATGCGGAACTGTTTCTTA
>Ga0137306_101732_pt1 | contig 20833 bp, 13 predicted proteins | sample Inofroosms_March_FD_97187 | JGI IMG/M metagenome (GOLD analysis project Ga0137306, IMG submission 97187) | Mouse cecal microbial communities from Vienna, Austria - N-Acetylneuraminic and N-Acetylglucosamine D2O microcosms_March | ecosystem: Host-associated > Mammals > Digestive system > Large...
GAGTTGGACGGTAAATATTTTAATCAGAATACTGCTGTATTTAGCACAGAGTTACCATGAATATTTTGAGAGGACATTTCAGAGTCTATATAAGAGTACAAAGGTCAAAATGCCTAAACCCGAATTGTATATTATCTATACGGGAAATAAAGGTAAAAAACCCAATATAATATCTTTGTCGCAAGAGTTTTTTGACGGAGCAGATATAGATATTGAGGTAAGAGCAAAGGTCATTTATGAGAGCGATACAGAGGACATTATCAATCAATACATCATTTTCTGTAAAGTTTTTGATGAACAGAGAAAGCTGTATGGAATGACAGAACAGACTGTTAAAGAAACAATCCGTATTTGCAAAGATAGGAACATCCTAAGAGAATATTTGATTAGCCGAGAAGTGGAGGTAGTAACGATAATGATGAGTTTATTTGATGATGAGCAGATTATGAGGACATATCTGAAAGATGCCGCAAATACTGCTGCTTATGAAGCAGACAGGGCAACAGCAGAAAGAATGATAAAAAAAGGCAAGATGTCACTGGAAGATATTGCGGATTGTGTTCCGACATTATCTTTTGAAGAATTAAAAAAGATTGAAGCCGAGGTTATGCAGTTGGCGTAATCAGCAAAACAATTTAATATCAGTAAAACAGCGTAAAGGCGCATGGAACAGTAAATTGTAAACCATGCGCCATTTTTTGCGCCCAAAAGGAGGAACATGAGCGACAACATTCAGACCAATACCACAGGGCGATTAACGCCCTGTTTGCAAAAGAAGATTGATAAGACAACCTACTTAGTCGAGGTACATTTCTCTGCTACAAGTACCCAAAGCGTGGAGGAAAAACTAAAGCGTGTTATTCTCCATGATTTACAACATGGAAAACAGGGCAGACCAAGAAAAAGTGATGAAAAATGATGAATACGTCCTTGACAAGCAGCAACAGGTGCTGCACCAAAATACTTGTTCTTTAGCATTTTGTGTGCAAAACCTGTTATAATTCACACCTCAACCGATTAAAAATCAACTAAAACCAGCATAGGTGTAAATTGTAACTTTTCAGTGCAAATACGGAAAAGAACATTGGTAGTATTTTATCCGATGCCTGCTATAATGAAATTATACTCACGACAGATGAAATCTGCCGTGAGTATCGCGCCAGCCGCAGCCACGAAGTGGCATATTTCCTATCTGAAAAATTGTCATATAAGATTTTTCAGATTGCGGCTTGTGCGCATCACATTATACTGGGCGGTCAGCCTTTTCGACCGCCAGCATATCAACTGCAAGGAGGATGGAAAATCATGAAGTTAGGTAACAGATTATTTCATGCAAGAAAAAAAAGCGGATTTTCTCAGGAGGCGGTTGCTGAAAAGCTTGGCGTGAGCAGACAGACAATTTCAAAATGGGAGCCGGACGAAACAGTTCCCGACATTTACCAGTCAAAAAAAATGGCAAAGCTATACCGAATGACTTTAGATGAGCTCATTGAATTTGATGTGGAGCTGGACGAAATCCAGGAGATTATCGACAGGACGGATGAAAAGGCTGCAGACTCCATAGACTGGACGAGAGTATGAAAAAAATTCTGTAAAAACTGAATCGAAAGTATTCTGAAAAGGTCTTCTATGATAAAATAAAAAATCATAGGAGGTCTTAAATTATGGATACAGGCATTTCAAATGCTGCTTCAAATGTTCCGAACCATGCTTAGTGACAACACAGAACTGTCCGAAGATAAAATTGACGAACTGGTTGATACGTTTATGAACACGGTACCTGCTTTACTGAGGACACAGCTTCAAGCAGCATAGCATAGGAATTAAGATAACTGAATAACTGCCAGTATTGAATTTTCAAGGTGCATAGGCTAAATCTATGTGCGAAGTTTGAGTAATCAATAAAAAAGGCTTCTTTAAGCACAAGGAAATTATGTTTCAATACATCTCATGTTTCTATTAATCGAAGAAAATGATGTCATAGGTGAACACATTGACTCGTTTCAATACATCTCATGTTTCTATTAATCGAAATTGCCGTCTATGACGACAATGTTATTTACATAGTTTCAAGACATCTCATGTTTCTATTAATCTCATCTGTTGTCTGCTGACCATCATCTGTTGTCTGCGTTTCAAGACATCTCATGTTTCTATTAATCTGAGGAGCTTAACCCGAGTGGAACTTCTGGAACATTGTTTCAATACATCTCATGTTTCTATTAATCAGGAGACATTCGCATTCCTTAGAGACAACAGGTCGGTTTCAAGACATCTCATGTTTCTATTAATCGCTGATATCGCTAAGCTTACTCGACAACTTTTAGAGTTTCAATACATCTCATGTTTCTATTAATCTGGGTAACATCGTATCAGCGACATCGGATGGTATGTTTCAATACATCTCATGTTTCTATTAATCCAGAGGGGCATGGCACGCAGGCACTACAGTCTGGGTTTCAATACATCTCATGTTTCTATTAATCACAGGGTGACTATGTCCGGATAATGGGGGATGAGTTTCAATACATCTCATGTTTCTATTAATCCTCCGCGAATGTTGTGCAGTGTAAACCGATTTGGGTTTCAATACATCTCATGTTTGTATTAATCTGAGATCGCAGGCTTTCAATCATGTCCTTGAGCGGTTTCAATACATCTCATGTTTCTATTAATCCTCGGATATGGAACAAACGAAATTACATTTACACAGTTTCAATACATCTCATGTTTCTATTAATCATGCCTGCCGCGCGCGCCGTATCCCGGTAGACATGTTTCAATACATCTCATGTTTCTATTAATCGGTATTCAGACTTTAAAAAGGGTAACATAACAAATAAGTTTCAATACATCTCATGTTTCTATTAATCCCGTATAGGAACAACTGTTAATGGATTTTACATTAAGTTTCAATACATCTCATGTTTCTATTAATCGAAAACGCTTCAGGGGCAGCTTATGGGTGGAAAAGAGTTTCAATACATCTCATGTTTCTATTAATCAACAAGAACAAGGGGATACGAACCTACTGTTACTGGTTTCAATACATCTCATGTTTCTATTAATCGGAAGGGAGGAAGACTATACTGCCATGTCCCTGTTGTTTCAATACATCTCATGTTTCTATTAATCGCCGTTTCCACCGAAACCGCCAAAGCCACCATTCAGTTTCAATACATCTCATGTTTCTATTAATCCAATGGATTTCCGCATCCCTTTCCCTGTTTTCGTTAGTTTCAATACATCTCATGTTTCTATTAATCTCTCCTTCTGGAGGATGGAACGTATCTGCTTGTCTAGTTTCAATACATCTCATGTTTCTATTAATCACTTTCCTTACCGTCATTTGGTCAATGTACTTAAGTTTCAATACATCTCATGTTTCTATTAATCACTAAAAGAAAAACTACAGGAAGCGTTGCGCGAGAAGTTTCAATACATCTCATGTTTCTATTAATCCAATTATTCATCAGGTAAATGCTATTGCTAATAGCAGTTTCAATACATCTCATGTTTCTATTAATCTCAGGCTTGCATGGGTACAATTCCCCATTTATTCCCGTTTCAATACATCTCATGTTTCTATTAATCTGATTTTACAAAGAAATCTCGTGAAAAAATGTTCTAGTTTCAATACATCTCATGTTTCTATTAATCAAATTTGGCGCGGCGTTTGCAGTGGTGACAGATAGGTTTCAATACATCTCATGTTTCTATTAATCTTGGCAAGCTTGGAAACCTTACAAATGCTTTGAAAATGTTTCAATACATCTCATGTTTCTATTAATCTACTTTGCGGGGAAGGAGTTATTTTATAACTTTTAGTTTCAATACATCTCATGTTTCTATTAATCAACTGCCTCTGCCTGTACCTCCTTTATCTCTTTTGGTTTCAATACATCTCATGTTTCTATTAATCACTTCAATGCCTAATGACTTTGCCTCTTTAATATTTGTTTCAATACATCTCATGTTTCTATTAATCACAAAAGGCACTTGCGGAACTTCCCCTGATTCCTGAGTTTCAATACATCTCATGTTTCTATTAATCATCCAAACGATAGACCATAGTAGTCAACCGCTCCACGTTTCAATACATCTCATGTTTCTATTAATCTTTAACGCTATCAGTATCAACGTAGCAGACGTCGTCGTTTCAATACATCTCATGTTTCTATTAATCCGATATCAAAAGTAAATATATTGTTATCATTACCTTGTTTCAATACATCTCATGTTTCTATTAATCATTACAAACAAAATTTAATATGGAGGAATCATTAGTTTCAATACATCTCATGTTTCTATTAATCACATATGATATCTATGAGTACTTTGGTGGTAAAAGTTTCAATACATCTCATGTTTCTATTAATCTGCTGTTCCCGGGAATCTGCCCCCTGAAGCTTTTCGAGTTTCAATACATCTCATGTTTCTATTAATCAACCCTTTAACACACCTCCAATGGTTGGAAGCCCAGTTTCAATACATCTCATGTTTCTATTAATCATGATGAAAAAAAGAATATTGGAAGGTTGCCTTAGTTTCAATACATCTCATGTTTCTATTAATCCTACTTCCTTTTCAGGTTTCGATAACTGCAGAAGAGTTTCAATACATCTCATGTTTCTATTAATCGAACCAGTTCCCATGGAGAAAGCTGGCGGAAGCCAGTTTCAATACATCTCATGTTTCTATTAATCAGGCAGTTATGGGAAGATGTGTCAGGGTTCTTCTCGTTTCAATACATCTCATGTTTCTATTAATCGCAGGAGGTGTAGAAATTGGCATTGGGGATTTTAAGTTTCAATACATCTCATGTTTCTATTAATCGGGTTTCACAACCGCGACAGCCGTCGGCGACAGTAGTTTCAATACATCTCATGTTTCTATTAATCTTTGTAAAAAAGATTAGAAACTACTCCTGATGACAGTTTCAATACATCTCATGTTTCTATTAATCTAGACTTTGTAAAGAATGTAGCTTTCCCATTGTTGTTTCAATACATCTCATGTTTCTATTAATCCTTTTATCCCCACAACTTTATTAATTGGTTAGTGAGGTTTCAATACATCTCATGTTTCTATTAATCTATTGCGCGGTTGCTTGTCTTGTCCCAGTGCCCGCGTTTCAATACATCTCATGTTTCTATTAATCAAACCAACAAGGAATACAATGGGGCATCCCCACCAGTTTCAATACATCTCATGTTTCTATTAATCAATACCTTACAGAAGGTAGCGCAGCAATTATCAAGTTTCAATACATCTCATGTTTCTATTAATCGGGACAGCAGGGTGGACAGTGCAAAGCCTGCACCAGTTTCAATACATCTCATGTTTCTATTAATCGAGATACCCCCACGCTCCTAGTTGGCAATGGTGTGTTTCAATACATCTCATGTTTCTATTAATCTTAAAGAAGTAATCTATGAAGACTTGGAAGAAGGTAGTTTCAATACATCTCATGTTTCTATTAATCTTTTAACTCCTCATTTATTTCAAAGTCTAATGCCTGTTTCAATACATCTCATGTTTCTATTAATCGCTACGCGGATTTTTCCGGCTTCGTCCTCCCCCTGGTTTCAATACATCTCATGTTTCTATTAATCAATTGATACATGGAGTTATTCACGAGTTAGCAAGTTTCAATACATCTCATGTTTCTATTAATCCTTGAACAGCAATTACAATATGCAGAAAATGATAGTTTCAATACATCTCATGTTTCTATTAATCTGGACACTTTAAGCGGAATACTCACTGATTTTTAGTTTCAATACATCTCATGTTTCTATTAATCTGCGGACGCCCTTTAATGTGTTGTCAGTGGTGGCATGTTTCAATACATCTCATGTTTCTATTAATCTTGCCGCACTAAGCACTGCGCCGATACCGAAGCTTGGTTTCAATACATCTCATGTTTCTATTAATCTGCAAATGCTTGATTACAAGATTGAGTATGACAAGTTTCAATACATCTCATGTTTCTATTAATCAGCCTGCGAAGCTCATCAAAACCAACGGTTATCGTTTCAATACATCTCATGTTTCTATTAATCTTGGCATCAAGCAGCAGTTTTTTCATACGCTCATTGTTTCAATACATCTCATGTTTCTATTAATCTCAGCAGGCAGCTCTTATGCAGCAGCTTACAACCAGTTTCAATACATCTCATGTTTCTATTAATCAGCCGAAGAATGGGCGAAACTAATCACGCAAAACATGTTTCAATACATCTCATGTTTCTATTAATCGCGGAAACCGTCGCAAACAGTTTACAGCATCTAGGGTTTCAATACATCTCATGTTTCTATTAATCGAGAAGCAGAGGATAAAAAGCCTTTGCGATAACAAATGTTTCAATACATCTCATGTTTCTATTAATCAGGATTCCGAACCGAAAATGATAATCGGTCAATCTGGTTTCAATACATCTCATGTTTCTATTAATCAATTATACGCCGGCACTCCTTATATTGCAGAGTAGTTTCAATACATCTCATGTTTCTATTAATCTCAATATCATCATCGCAATCCGTTTCTTTGTCCAGTTTCAATACATCTCATGTTTCTATTAATCGGCTTGGAAAGCTGAATTATGGCTATCCATTTAAGTTTCAATACATCTCATGTTTCTATTAATCGCTGTTGTAAAATTGTGGTAGGAGGTAGGGAAGAGTTTCAATACATCTCATGTTTCTATTAATCTCTTGTTTGTCCGATTCCACTTGCATTATTATGCACGTTTCAATACATCTCATGTTTCTATTAATCGCAGTCTGCAATACAGTATGCAGAAGCGAACGGAATGTTTCAATACATCTCATGTTTCTATTAATCTCGGAATCCAGTCGGATGATTTCCTCAATGCCGTGGTTTCAATACATCTCATGTTTCTATTAATCATAATTTTAGGAACATGTTCCGTACCATTACATGGTTTCAATACATCTCATGTTTCTATTAATCCGCAACGCGGACACCGGGGAGATAACCGGACTGGAGTTTCAATACATCTCATGTTTCTATTAATCGCTGTAAAGCTTCATTACTACAATTTTTATCAGAGTTTCAATACATCTCATGTTTCTATTAATCAAAGGAAAGGAACGGTAGATATGGAGAAAGTAAAGTTTCAATACATCTCATGTTTCTATTAATCGATACGATAATACCGTCAGCAGTATTGCTGCGGATGTTTCAATACATCTCATGTTTCTATTAATCTGCCGGGCTTCCTCGGGTTCGGGAAACCGTACAGCCGGTTTCAATACATCTCATGTTTCTATTAATCCAGGCGGAATTTAAGACCCTTGTAAATCTGCTCAAGTTTCAATACATCTCATGTTTCTATTAATCGAAATACAGGGCGGTTCTTTGGGTATCCGTAACGCAGTTTCAATACATCTCATGTTTCTATTAATCTCCGTCAAAGCGGGACTGCCTATGGGGCATTTCTTGTTTCAATACATCTCATGTTTCTATTAATCGGTGCAGGCAAACATGGACAGGATATGGGCAGAAAGTTTCAATACATCTCATGTTTCTATTAATCTCCATTCGGCGCGGTCTGCCCTGTTCCATGCCCTGTTTCAATACATCTCATGTTTCTATTAATCTTGACAATTGCTTTAGGGGCTTTGCTGGCGCATCAAAGTTTCAATACATCTCATGTTTCTATTAATCGCGCAGGAAGAATTTTTTCATACATTTAATGCACGTTTCAATACATCTCATGTTTCTATTAATCAAATCAGAAACAACTATTGAGAAGCAAGTTATATTGTTTCAATACATCTCATGTTTCTATTAATCTATGATGCGGACGAAATTAAATGCAAGCCAGATTTGTTTCAATACATCTCATGTTTCTATTAATCAACTAAAAGAAAAAGAGTAGCCATTTCCAGTTTGGGTTTCAATACATCTCATGTTTCTATTAATCCGCAATCGTATGATGACAGTGGGGAAATTATTTAGTTTCAATACATCTCATGTTTCTATTAATCTTTGTTCAAGCAATTCATTCTGCCGCCTCAACAACGTTTCAATACATCTCATGTTTCTATTAATCAAGCACGGACGGCATATGAGGTCAGCGTAAGCAAGCGTTTCAATACATCTCATGTTTCTATTAATCCGATTGTCAGTTTATGATAGACAAAACACATCTTAGTTTCAATACATCTCATGTTTCTATTAATCCGAGGGATATATGTACATAAATGCTATATACTATAAGTTTCAATACATCTCATGTTTCTATTAATCAAGAATGGGAAACGCTTGCTAGAAAGACTTACAGTTAGTTTCAATACATCTCATGTTTCTATTAATCCCGGCACAGAAAAGGGCTGGTTAAAATATTTCTCGTTTCAATACATCTCATGTTTCTATTAATCAAGCATAGTTGTATAAAATCCTTCGCCGTAGACTTCAGTTTCAATACATCTCATGTTTCTATTAATCAAAATCTCCACCATGCGCCGCTGTGCTGCCGTAAGCGTTTCAATACATCTCATGTTTCTATTAATCACCGGGCAGCTTTGCCGTTTCCTCCACAATCTTTGGTTTCAATACATCTCATGTTTCTATTAATCCATACTCCTCAAAAGAAACCTCTTCTCTATAACTAGTTTCAATACATCTCATGTTTCTATTAATCCGCGGCGCAAATCGTCACTGTAAAATCCTTGATACGTTTCAATACATCTCATGTTTCTATTAATCGCTAATGACTCGATTACAATAGAAAATCATTCGAGTTTCAATACATCTCATGTTTCTATTAATCAACTTGTTTATAAAATACTGCTGTCCTTTTCCAGGTTTCAATACATCTCATGTTTCTATTAATCGGGATAGGGAATGGAAAATGCAAAATGTTATGAACGTTTCAATACATCTCATGTTTCTATTAATCCCGCCGCCGGAAAGGAGGACTATGTGGAATACAAGCGTTTCAATACATCTCATGTTTCTATTAATCTTAGTGGTTACTGCCCTGTTCGGTATGTGTGGTACGTTTCAATACATCTCATGTTTCTATTAATCAGATACAGAAATGATTCATATAGATACATCTTGTGCGTTTCAATACATCTCATGTTTCTATTAATCCGTTATCGTCCATCTGCGTCTCCACGTCATTATCTGGTTTCAATACATCTCATGTTTCTATTAATCAGTTTCATCACAATATAGTTAGCACACTGCGCCAGTTTCAATACATCTCATGTTTCTATTAATCTCTTTTACCAAAAAGGCAGAGGCGAATCCTGAGTTGTTTCAATACATCTCATGTTTCTATTAATCACAAAGGGCAAAAATCCACTAGTGCGGATTTTATGGTTTCAATACATCTCATGTTTCTATTAATCAGATAATTCCGAATATTATAGTTGCTATAATTCTCGTGTTTCAATACATCTCATGTTTCTATTAATCTTGCCAATGCAATATTTATTATTGCGACAATTGCAAGTTTCAATACATCTCATGTTTCTATTAATCGAGGATTTTCTGTTTCTCACCGCTCATATACTGCAGTTTCAATACATCTCATGTTTCTATTAATCGCCAACTCCAACCCTGTCGCAGATTCGCACTACTTCGTTTCAATACATCTCATGTTTCTATTAATCAAAAAGAAAAACCCTATAAAATTATGCAGTATTAGTTTCAATACATCTCATGTTTCTATTAATCGTAAATATGGGACAAGCGTTGTGTATGGTGAATAGTTTCAATACATCTCATGTTTCTATTAATCGTGCTTATTATAGCACAAAAGGAGGGGATTGCAAGGTTTCAATACATCTCATGTTTCTATTAATCGTGTCCCAGTATTTCCCGTCCACCACCGTCACCACAGTTTCAATACATCTCATGTTTCTATTAATCGTCTCTTATCTGCCCGAATTGCTCAAATACTCTTCCGTTTCAATACATCTCATGTTTCTATTAATCAATCATGGAGGAATTGCAGCAGCCGTCTATGAAAGGTTTCAATACATCTCATGTTTCTATTAATCAAAGTAAAACAAAGAGAGGCTCTGTCCCGGATCGAGTTTCAATACATCTCATGTTTCTATTAATCGTGGATTCTGTCCGTTATGCCATGTCACCATTATTGTTTCAATACATCTCATGTTTCTATTAATCGCATTATGGAATCAGCAAAGAGCGGTACAGTCAGTGTTTCAATACATCTCATGTTTCTATTAATCATTTGCCGGAGGGCGCATTATTTGGGACAAATGCAAGTTTCAATACATCTCATGTTTCTATTAATCTGGACGGCTCCGACAGGGCAAAGAGCATAAATAAGCGTTTCAATACATCTCATGTTTCTATTAATCAAGACCTTAAAAAAGGGCAAGGAAGTTGTTGACTAGTTTCAATACATCTCATGTTTCTATTAATCATCTGTCTCTTTCTGCCTTTTACCGCCTCCTGATAGTTTCAATACATCTCATGTTTCTATTAATCTTTCACTCTAAGAGCGTCATAGGACTTGTTTTGAGGTTTCAATACATCTCATGTTTCTATTAATCATTAGAGGGGCTCGATATAGCATGGACGCGTCTTGAGTTTCAATACATCTCATGTTTCTATTAATCAGGCATATCTGCCGGACTGTATGTACTCTATCAACGTTTCAATACATCTCATGTTTCTATTAATCCATCATGCCAAATACTATCTCAACGGATATGAAAGAGTTTCAATACATCTCATGTTTCTATTAATCGATCAGCTTTGCAATAGACTTCTTCGTTTCCTCCAGTTTCAATACATCTCATGTTTCTATTAATCTAATAATCTCCGTCAAGACAGAATCCAGTTTTGTTTCAATACATCTCATGTTTCTATTAATCTTCGGGCATCCGTACAGCAAACGCACTTGTTTAGTTTCAATACATCTCATGTTTCTATTAATCTTTACCGCCTCCTGATAGCGTTTCTGTATTCCCGGGTTTCAATACATCTCATGTTTCTATTAATCCAAGGCCATCTGGCACTTTCGCTTTTCCCATTATACCATAAACATCAGGAAATGTCCCTTTTTTACCGTTTTTTTACCAGGTGATTTGCATGTATCCTTTTTTGTGCAGGAAAATGCCATTTCTTCGCATATTTACAATGATTTTCGTAATAACTGTTGATGATTCGCCTGGTAAAATCAGATGATTAAGTCCTCGCCTGTTGATTTGTCACGCTTCCCTAATAGGGATTCGCCAAACACGTTGTCGTTCATCAGTTTAATGATACATACGAAATCTTCATCCGCATTGATTACTTTTTTCAAGTCATTCTCCAGCGCAATCAGCTTTGATGGTGTCGTGTCGCCACGGAATACCGAGAACTGAAAATGGGAAAGATATTTTTTACATACCTTAAAGACTTTCTGGACTCTTTTTTCGTTGACATCATAAAAAACAAACGCATAATTGTAATTTATTTTTTTCTTGTTCCTCTCCATTTAATCCTACATATTTGTCTTAATTGAAAATGGGACAAATTCCTTTCCTTCCAAAATAAACTTTATAAGCTTGTAACAATCCAGTTTCATTGCCGTTCTGTATGTAATTTTACGTTTCAGACGTTCATGGTAAAAAACCGTCTCAAGTCTTTGTTCAAATGCCTCAATAAATATTTTACGCCCATCCTCATTCAGGATGCAGTAATTTACTTTCTTTTCAAAGTGCTTCTCCACCTGTAGTCTTTTGTTATTCACCAAATCAAAAATAGTCCGGTAAACAATCACAGGCTTAAAAACCTCACACATATCCAGACTCAGCGAAAAGCGTCCCTCAGATGGTTCATGCAAAAAGCTGATTCGCTGATCCAGATGCGTTCTGTAAATAGTAGAAACGGTTTTCGTATAAAGAAGTGTATTTCCAAAAGAAATCAGCGCATTAATCGGGTTATCGGGCGGGCGCTTCACTCTTTTGTTCATTACAAAATCTTCGGGGAGAAAGTATTTAAAATTAGAATAAAACCTTGCCCAGGCTTCACCCTCAACCGACATTACTTCTGCTATTGTCTGCGCGGAATCCACACACTTGTGAAATTCTTTCCGAATCCAGTCGGCCGTCGGTTTAACCTCTTTTTTATCATGCTTGTAATAATGGTAGAGGATTTCATAAATGTTATCACCAATTCCATGTACAATGGCTTTCGCAATGTCCGTTCTCTGATTTTCAAACGCCTTCACCTGTTTTATCAGTAATTTACCGCTGCAGTACTGGTCTCTTGGATAATATGTACCACTGTATGAGCCATAATAATTGAAGAAATGCATTATTACATGATTGGATGACAGAAAATCCAACAGCTTTGTATTGACGCTTACCTCATTCAGACAGTATATTTCTTTCGTATTTTCAATTGGTATGTACACATTTTTCCCATCTTTCCGAAAGCACAGTGAATTGTCCTTTCTTGTCAGCTCTCCACATGACATAATATATCTTGTACTTCCCATTGTCCCTCCCCTTTAGATAAAACAGTATTCATAGTAGGAACATTTCTTACATCCTGTTTTTTCCACCGCTTCCGGTACTGTTTCGGATGACAGCAATTCCTCTATCTGCAATATTATCTGCTCCAGCTCCGTTTCCTCTGCAATGCCCAGTTCAAGAACCATGACCATCTTCTCCGTCTTGTTCTTTTCCTCAAACACAAGCTTTCCTTTTCTTACCAGTCCCTTATCCTTTAAGACTTTTAAATAATAATATAACTGCCACTTCGCAGCCTCGACATCTGCATCTGATTTTTTTATTTCTGTCAGATATTCTGCCGTCAGCCTGTCCAGCCTGATATTGTCAATCGCAATTTCAGCCGACTCATTTTCCTGCGCTTTCACCTCATGTATCACCCGCCCTATCTGCACAAGCTCACTATTATCTTCAAGATTTAACCGGTTTCCGTGCAGATAGCACTGCCTTTTGCAGTGGAAATAGTAATTCATTAACGTTCCGTTGACACGCATGTTTCCCCTCCATCCAAAAGTGTTGCGGCAAACTCTTATATCTCAATAAAAAGCCCTCCCTTGTTCTCAAGCTTCGCCTTGTCCAATCGGCCATCGACGAAAAACGCCGCGCCGTCCTCAATGTAATAGAGCTCGCCTACCCTGTCAGAATATGTTATATCCGAACTCTTTTTGATCTGGTAAATGAAAAGATTGAGTTTGCTTCTGATTTCAGACAACAGTACACGAAACTGTGCATAATCTTCAGGCGGGTGCGTCAGTATTTCCTTATATTGCTGCCAAATCACCCTCCCATCTACTGTTTCCCCATTCGCTAAAACAATCGACCTCGCCAAAAACACAGACATGCGCCAGTTATCCTCGTCAATGAGCTGCATCCTCTCATTTATTTTTGGAAAATCCAGCAGCCCGACTTCATCTGCAAATGCTTTCATCCCATCAGAATCAGATGCCTGGTTTCTATTTTTCCTGATAATGCCCATCACCCTGCCATAATAGTCAGAAAAATTTTTATCATTTAGAACCCGCTGCATATCTTCATTTCGCAGAGTCAGTTCTTCGCTGATTCTATAGTCCGAGTCACCATAGATGCGCCTGGCAGGATAAATGTCAAAAAAATACACCTTACCTTTCCTTCGCGCGTTCCTGTTGATTCTTCCCATGAATTGTTCCTCACTGTCTAGCGTGCTGATATCCTTGTATCCGATATCCATGTCAATGTCCACACCCGCTTCAATGACCTGCGTTGCAACCAGAATATAACCGCGGTCAAATTTTTCTGTCCGAATGCGCCGTAAGATTTTTTCCCGGTCAACTGTGTTATCATCGCCTGTCATGCGGTCAATGACGGCATCAAGCCCCTCATCTGATGCCAGCTTGTCATAAAAGCGGTATGCCATCTCCTTTTGAATAAACTCTATCAGTATTTTTTGGCGGTTTTGTGCCTGATTCTTTACATGTTCAAAGAGCGCCTCCTCGTCAAACGCTTTGTCCTTTAGCAATTCATAGGAAATAACAACCCTGTTTTGGAATCTGTCATCCTGAAAATAAAGATCCCTGTTCCGAATAAGCTGATTTACCCGTTCACGCTTTCCAGTCAGTACAGTCATATTGGGAAGTGTGGCAGACATAATGAGTACCTTGCAGTTGAGAAATCTGCAAAAATATTGGAGAAATGTCATCATCTCCGCCCAGATTGCATTCTTGTAGCTCTGAATTTCATCCAGCACAATGACACTTCCCACCAGCTGGTGGAAGCCAAAGAGTGCTTCCCTGTGTGTATCAAACATCGTCTGAAAAAGACTTACGTGTGTCGTCAGAATAATCGGGTAGTTCAGAAACTGTCTGTCCAGCAGTGACTTGCTCCAGTCGCATTCCCCCCAGTTATCCTCAAATTCTTCCTTGTTACGCGAAGTACACGCATCGCGTTTGATTGGTGTGATGGAATTGACGACAGCCGTCTTTTCAAGAATCTTCTGCCCGCAAAACATTTCCTCCATACTGGCTTTATTCTGCTCCACAAGATTGTTAAACGGATAGACGTAAAAAATCTTGCCCATCCCTTTCTCTGCAAGCCGAAAGCTGCAGTGAAACCCGACATTGCTTTTTCCGCATCCGGTTGGAGCCTCCAGGAAAAAGATGTCCTCATCATCACCCGCTTCGAGATTCCATTCTGCCTCATAAAAAAGCATATTTCTCAAATAGTTAATATCCTTGCCGTCATCTACTGCGCTTTCCGGATTAAATTTTCTGATTGCCTGCATACGGCTTGTCTTTTCAAATGCCGCCGCCATGTCTTCCCGTTCTCTGACAGAGCCAAAATATGTCATCTGCGTTCCTGTCACATATTCATTTGTCGCATAATAGTCACATGCCGTCAGCAGCGAAAATGCCAGTCTTGCATATGCATATTTTGCAAAACTTCGTTCCTCCGTCTCCTTCACGCTTTGCAGAATCCGCACATATTTTGAGACAGGCAGATTCGAAAATTTTCCGTTATATACCTGCCTGTATTGGTTTTGCCTGACCTGCGTGTCCATATTGTTTAATTTTCCGCCATCACGCAGTGCAAAGCAAAATGTGCGGAAGCTGTTCAGGTCCGAGTGATGCTTCATAATCAGATATGCATTGATGCAGACAATTTCATACAAAAATAATTTCTTTTGGGTGTCCATCTGCACATTTTTGAGCATCTGTTCCAGCTCTGCCATATAACAGTCCAGGTAAAAATACGCCGACAGGGCAGAATGATTCTGTTCACATAAATCTGGTATTTTTATTTCAGAAAATGCTTTGTTCTTCATGGCTTTCTGCTGAAATACCGGATTTATTTTTCCCGCATCATGAAATGTAATCATACCGCTCAGTGCCTGCCAGAACCAGTCTGCATATTGCCGTCCGCCATCTCCTGTCAGCATAGGCTCCAGTTTGTCAAAAGCATCGCGCATCCGCTCCTTATCCAGCAGCCGCAAAAAGTATTTCTGGCACCGGCTGGTATGTTCCTGCAGCGTCTCTCTTTGAGCATACACCTTCGAATCCGTGTGCGCATAGACAGGATGGGTGAAATTCAGTACTGTTGCAAGCTCCATTCTAGCCTCCTTAGTAGAACATGATTTGTTTTCCGCCTATCTCCCAGACAGGTTTCTCAATTGCCCCCAGCGTCATATTGGTAAATACAAATTTTTCCAGCACATACTGATTTGTGTCCACGTCAAGCCGTATAGGCAGCGCCTCCTCATATTTAAACGGATTCTCAGCCCCGCCAAACAAATTGGCATCGGCATCAATTACTGCCTTACTTTTGGGGAAAAGACAGTCCAGGGAATCAGGATTTGCAATGCTCCTTCCCTCATCCGCCATCACATGGGCAATGTCCGCCGGATGGTCATTTTTTCCGAGATAGGGAATATAACTACACCTTTTTTCCAGCATACAGTCTGCCAGCCTCTTTGCCTCGTCACAATCCAGCAGGACAAAAATATCCCAGGAAGGCTCCTCGAGCCACTGCTCCTTTACAATCAGGTTCCCCCCCTGCTCGCGGGAGGCATACCCGACCGAATTATTATAGCTGGTTATCCTTTTCGGAAAATATCCCCTGTCGGCATTGGGCGATATGCTGATTTGTAGTCCTTTCAGGTTTTGATAGTATTGCGGGTATACGTCTGACGCTTTCATCTGGCTGTATCCTCCATACCCCAAAACAGCACCAAGCAATCCGATTAACGCAGGCTTATGTATCTGACCATATGTATAATAATGGATGGCATTCACATCCGGCTTCTTGAACATTGCCTGTTTTCCCGACAATGTAAACTTTAAAATATCCATAGTCATCCTCTTGCCGCCGTCCCATAAATGCGGGCGGGCGCGTAAATATCAGATTTTACAGTTCCTTGCTTGTAAAAATGTGGTACATTTTTACCGCCGGAATGTCAGTCTCTATCATTGTCGTGTACGGATTGTAATAAATCTCCACGTTCCGTATTTTTGCGCCAAATTCACGCAGCAGACTGCCGCACATGACCCGAATCACATTTTTATCTGCCTTATGGTGTTCAAACACAATACTTTCTGCCAGGCTGGGAAGGTACACATCCTCCTGTGTCTCAACAAACAGTCCGAATTCATTTTCGCATCCGGCTTTTGCGTTTGTTGCAAAGGAAGTTGCCGCACACAGCGCTGTCTGTTTAAATTTCCGATAGTCTTCTTCCGTATATCCCTGTGTCACTCCCAGTTCCACATATTCCTGATATACCTTTGGGTTTATGGAAAACGGATAAAAATAATGTGCTTCGTCACTCACGATCTTTGTGCCGAGCGAGGAATTCCTTGCCTCCTCACCATCCTTGCTCTTTTGCGATGCAGTTGCATCCCTGAAAGGAGAAAGGATTTGCTGCTCCTGTGGCATACTTTCCTTATATTTATTAAAGCCCTGTCCGAACTGTACCGCACCTGTTATTGAGATATTACATCCCTTCTCCGCAAAAGTTGCCCCAAAATTTTTGACATCAACTGCACTGAATAAGTTTGACAAAACATTCCTGACATCCCTGACATCCTCTGTATGAAACAGCTGGATATAACGCTCCATCAGCGTCCGGGGCACCAGGCTGACACTCCCTTTTTTATCTTCTATTGTTGTCACGGACTTGATATAGATTACCTTGTCCCCATTTTCATTCCACATTTTTTTCATGGGGTACTTAAAAGCCTTGTCACTTCCAAATATATCGCCTTTTGACGTAGTTTTGGGATATCCGCTAAAATCGGCATTCCAGTTTGCCATAACCGAAGAAATCCCCATAACACCATACACTCTCTGATTCATCATCTCGTATCTCCTCCTATTTTTCTTTTCATGGACGCCCTGCGCAGGCAGCCTTAGCCGTCCATTTCCTTTCCGCGTCCACGTACATAAAAAGCGCTGTTTGCAGTCAGCCCGGCAATCAGCTCCCTCTGCATGACCTTTTCGCAGGAAGGCTTATAGGTCATGATATGGCTGATGACATTTTTTGCCCGTGTTCCTCGTTCTGCATCAATTGCATAATTGTATCGGATAAACATCTGCCCCAGCTTCTCCTTTATCTGTTCGTCACTTTCTGCGTTGAGGAACTGGTTTGCAATCGACAACGGTTTCTTTGCCGCCTTGGACAGGGACAAAAAGTACCCCACCATCTGACCAACCGCATAGTAATACTCATTGTCGGAAAACTCCCAATCCTCTTTCAGCATGTCAATATGTTCCTGAAACGACTCCTGTATTTTTCCCATGCGCTCCTCCTTTTCATGATTGCCATTCAAATAATCCTCCAGCGAAAGCATCAGATTCAACTGCGTTCCGGCGCGGTACAGATGTCCGCCTGCAATATTATTTTTTATCAGTTTTACCGCCATCTCCTGTATGACATCCTCCATGTGGCACCGAGGTGTTCTGTACAGCCAGGCAAACAGCCTGCTGCGGTACGTAAGCATAATATGTTTCAGTCCCCCATCCATCGGCGGCAAATCCATCGGATCCGTAAAGTAATGGTATCCAAGATATCTGTCAAAAAAAACTTCATCAATCAGCGCTCCAAGCTGCGACGTTTCTTCATAAGCCCCATACCAATTCTCATCCCCGCCGCCTTTCACCATTTGCTTAAAATGAAACGTCCTTGCCAGATTAGGTGACACATCCATTACAACATCACTGTCCAAAATCTCGACTTCTTTTCCCTTTTTAATCCGGAGATACAATCCATCGGTGACATCCGGAAGCTCCTTTGCCTTATCCGGAACAGCCTTTATAGTCTCTTTTTCAAAGTCAACATACACATTTACATTTCCCTTGCATGCATGTCCCCACAGGAAGTCAAAAAACTGTCCCTGAAGGATGACCGCATCCATATTTATCAGATATGGCGCCGGTGTTTTCCTGGTCTTGTTCTCAAGAAATGGTTTCTTTGCATTGAGACCCAGATTGTTGCTCGGCATCCCCAGAATTGCACTGCCGTTTGTCACATTGTAGTCATTGTTATTGTAAATGTTGGGGATGACATACCGTTTGTTTTCCTTTTCATACAGCTCCTTGGTTTTTTTCACATCATCATATACAAAAAATAACTTGAGATAATTTTTTCCTGACAAATCGGCAGGCAGGATTGCCGGGTTTGCCAGCCATTCCCGTATCCATCCGCGTATTTTTTCAACCGCCTCACAGTCAGGTTCCCCAAGCTCTGCCACTGCCTGACGGTACAGCTTCTTTGCATTCGGTTTTGTATATTTCATTTCCGGTGCAGAGAGCGTATTGTAATAGCCGTCAGCAACGCTATCTGTCAGTTTCTTTTCCTTTATGCTGTCTTTCTTTACAAAAAAAGAATACATATTGTTGGAATGAATCACTTTTTTTGTGTCGACAGGCTTATTCATCTCTATCAGCTTGCTGTTGTAATCCAGATATCTTATATAGTTGTACCACTCGTCATTCTTGCCATGTAGCTCCCCGCTCTTCTTGTCATACATGATTTCCAAAATGTATTTACTGGAAAATCCCCTGTCCATATTAATCAGGATGTAAGTACCATCCTTGGGAATATAGTTGTCCACAAGCAGTTTCATCCTGCGTTCCAACATGGTACAGGTCTCATCCGTCCCTCCCATTTGCACGTGGCCGGCTTCGGAAATCAGCATTTTTTCAAAAACATCTATCGCATCATATAACACACAATCCCTCCATTTCTTACCACAATCCCATGCTTATAAAAACCGGAAGCCAAGGAAGCCCATTCCGCGGGGGCTCATTGTTCCCGCCCCATTAGCCAGCGCAAAACGCATTACTTTCTGCGCCTCCACATCATCCGATATCTGCATTGCTATCTTATCGCCCAACAAGGTAATGCCTTTATAGGAAACCCCTATTGCACATTTGTTTTTGAGCTCTATCTGGTCATAAAGGGTTAAATTTTCTTTTACCTTTTCGCCCATATAGACCTCATATTGATGAATCAGCCCTGATGTCAGCTCCTGTTCAAATCCCTCAAGTGATACCCTGTCACGCCAGTAGCCTCCCCCGCCTGAACTTTTTAAGATAACCGGCGTAAGCGAGTATACTGATGCAATTGGTCTCTCTGGAATTTGCCGTACTGTCCTCATAAGCCCCTTGACCGTATCCGTTTTATGGTCAGCTATTCCATCCATCAGATAGGACAGCAGTTCCTTGTCCACAGTCCGTATTCTGAATTGATATACCTGGTCTCCCTTATAGACCTTCATCCCCTTTTCAATTTTTATGGGTAAGTCAAAACAGTATGCCTTTGTTTTTGTTTCTTGATGAAAGTCATAAAAATGCTTGTCCCCAGCCAGATAGCTGTCAATGTAATTTGCCATCACACCATATATCAGCGGGACGGGAACATCTTTTATTATGTAAATGCGAATGGTAATTTCATATAGTTCCATTTCTTCCTCCGTGTGTGCTCCTTTAATACTCTGTTAACATGATACAACTTTTGGAAGAATCTGTCAAGAATTAATTTTAATTAATATTAACATTTGAGAATTAAGCAGATAACAAAGCAAAAAATTGATATTTACATTATTTCAATACATCTCATGTTTCTATTAATTATCAATTCTTTACTTTGTCATTTCCATTTTACAACAGCAATGTACATTTCGCAAATAATAAATGCAAAACTTGCTTTAAGCTTCTGTTATATCCCATCCTGATTTTTCATTTATACTTCCCTTTTCACCCAAAACTCCGATTTCCTCAATAAAAAACTCATCCATTGCACAGCGTCCGGATGTGTACACCAGCAGCGCAAATTCACTATAATACCCCAATCCGGCGTCCCGCAGTATCATTCCGATGTTCTGCCGGTCGGGCGGAACGACGCGCTCCTTAACAAACTGCCTTGCCCATCTGTCCTCGATTTCCCGGATTCCCTTTCTGGCTAAAATTCCCAGAATCGCCGGCAAATTATCCGGATTGACAGATGCCGGAATCGAGACATGGTACACATCTTTTTCCTCATCATAAGACAAAACCGCGCACTCTTTCTCCGACGAATCACATCCGTTCTCCTTAATCAAAAAACTTCGCAATGTTATCCCTTCTTTCCTGAATCATTTCCACAACACAGTCCCAGTATTGATGTGGAACTGCTTTTTCGGACGACTGCATCAGTCCTTGCAGTCCCCCGAGCAGTACATTTCCGCCAATATCGGCTGTTTTTACAAAATCCAGCATCTCCTTCGGGACCAGCCTTAAATTTTCGATAAGTGACATACTCCCTACAAAATTATTGACCGGACCATCCTTTAATCGGTTAAACTGCTCCATTTCCATG
>Ga0137306_101733_pt1 | contig 20825 bp, 17 predicted proteins | sample Inofroosms_March_FD_97187 | JGI IMG/M metagenome (GOLD analysis project Ga0137306, IMG submission 97187) | Mouse cecal microbial communities from Vienna, Austria - N-Acetylneuraminic and N-Acetylglucosamine D2O microcosms_March | ecosystem: Host-associated > Mammals > Digestive system > Large...
TGGGCAGCAGCTTTATCCCGGCCGCCAGCCATGCCGGAGGTCTGCGGTATCACGGCATGAGTTCCACCGTATCCGAGCTCTATGATCAGGGATTTTTGACAGCGAGAAATGTGGAACAGACGGAAGTGTTTAAAGCCGCCCAGATGTTTGCAAAGGTAGAGGGAATCCTGCCGGCACCTGAGAGCAGCCACGCCATCAAGGTGGCCATCGATGAGGCAATGAAATGTAAAGAAACCGGAGAGGTAAAAAACATTGTCTTTGGCCTTACAGGTACCGGATATTTTGATATGGTGGCCTATCAGAGATTCAACGACGGCCAGATGTCAGATTACATCCCGACAGATGAAGAACTGAAAAAATCTTTCGATGCTCTTCCCAAAACAGATCTTTAATGATCCTGAGCCGGCAACAGAAATGATTTCTGAAGCCGGCTCTTTTAATTTCGGCATAACTCCAGGACAATTTCTGGTTGATTTTTATATATGATCGTAGTATAATTAATGCACGTTAGACATTACATACCTGTCAGAGAATTTCTACTCTCTGGATTCTGATGGATCTCAGCATGAAGCTGTCCATGTATTTGGTTGATTCGGCCGATATTTCAGGTAGGATGAAAGTAATTTTACAGGAAATGGAGGTGGATCATATGTGAATATCTTGATTGGATAATGTAACCGGACAACTGACCAAATCATAAAATACGGAGGTTCCATATGAGCGAAGAAACCAGAATAATCCTGGAAAAACTGGAATGTATGAATCATAATATTATAGAAATAAAGACTGATGTCTCAGGATTAAAAACTGATATCTCTGAATTGAAAACCGATATCTCAGGATTAGAAACTGATGTCTCAGGATTAAAAACCGATGTCTCAGGATTAAAAACCGATGTCTCAGGATTAAAAACCGATGTCTCAGGATTAAAAACCGATGTCTCAGGATTAAAAACCGATGTCTCTGAGTTAAAGTCCAATATCTCTGACATCAGAGCCGATGTTGATGTCTTAAAGTCTGACGTCTCTGACATCAGAGCCGATGTTGATGTCTTAAAGTCTGACGTCTCTGACATCAGAGCTGATGTTGATGTCTTAAAGTCTGACGTCTCTGACATCAGAGCCGATGTTGATGTCTTAAAGTCTGACGTCTCTGACATCAGGGCCGATGTTGATGTCTTAAAGTCTGACGTCTCTGACATCAGGGCCGATGTTGAAGAATTAAAATCAGACTTTAAAGTATTAAAAGCTGAAGTCGATCAGCTGAAGATTGATATGGCAGAGGTAAAAGAGCGGCTGCTTCAGGTAGAGATCAATCTGAACACCCTGACACTGATCGTAGAAAATGAAGTAAAACGAATGATCAATATTGTTGCGGAAGGTCATCTGGATCTATATCGAAAGCTGGATCATGTAACGACATTTGAAAAGGAGAAAGAAAGAATGGCCCTGCAGATTGAATATATTAACATGGAAATGCGTAAAGTAAAGACTGCTGTGGGAATCGCATAACATTTATGGAAGAGGAGATGGGCATCCCATCTCCTTTTTGGCTTGAGATTCTCAATACCCTTAAAGGAGACACAAAACGAATGAAGTCACTGGTCATTGCAGAAAAGCCTTCTGTTGCAAAAGACATTGCCCGTGTCTTAAGATGTACCAGACAGAACAACGGAGCCATCGAAGGCGATCATTATGTCATTACCTGGGGGCTGGGACATCTGGTAACTCTGGCAGACCCGGAAGACTACGACAAAAAATACAAAGAATGGAACATGGATCATCTGCCTGTGATCCCTGAGCATTTTCGTCTTGAAGTGATCCGCCAGACCGCCAGACAATATCAGGTAGTAAAAACCCAGATCCACAGAAAAGATATTAACGAGATCATCATTGCCACAGATGCCGGAAGAGAGGGAGAACTGGTGGCAAGACTGATCCTGAAAAAGGCAGGCAGCCAAAAGCCTCTTCGCCGTCTTTGGATCTCATCTGTTACGGATAAAGCCATCAGAGAAGGATTTGCCAGTCTGAAGGATGGAAAAGAATATGATTCTCTGTACGACGCAGCCATGTGCCGGGCAGAGGCAGACTGGCTTGTCGGGATCAATGCTACCAGGGCTCTTACCTGCAAATATAATGCTCAGCTCTCCTGCGGTCGGGTCCAGACCCCTACTCTGGCCATGATCTCCAAAAGAGAAGAGCAGATCAAACAGTTTATTCCCAGACCATATTATGGAATCCGGGCCATGGCCCCTCACCTTGTACTTATCTGGCAGGATCCAAAGACCGGGTCCTCATATACCTTTGACAAAAAAAGGGCAGAAGCTATCCTTCTGCAGATCTCCGGCAGAGATGCCCGGGTAGTGGAAGTAAAACAGGTTCCCAAAAAGATCATGCCTCCCCTTTTATATGATCTGACAGAACTGCAGAGGGAGGCCAGCAGACGTTTTGACTACTCTGCCAGGGAAACCCTGAATATCCTGCAGCGGCTTTACGAAAACCATAAGGTGCTTACCTATCCCCGCACGGATTCCCGTTATCTGTCGTCGGATATTATTCCCACCTTAAAAGAGCGCCTGAAAGCATGTTCCGTCGGTCCTTACCGCAGTCTGGCCGGGCCTGTTATAAACCGTCCTCTGCCTCAGAACCCCTTTTTTGCAGATGACAAAAAAGTCAGCGATCATCATGCCATTATTCCTACAGAGCAGTTTGTCCAGCTGACCCATATGACCATTGACGAACGCCGGATCTACGATCTGGCAGTGCGGCGTTTTCTGGCAGTTCTGTATCCTCCCTGTGAATATGAACAGACTACGATCATCGTAAAGATCGGTCAGGAAACTTTCACGGCCAGGGGAAATGTGGTCAAAACCATAGGCTGGAAAGCCGTCTATGAGGATTTATCTCCCGATCCGGAGGAGGAAACCCATAAAGAGCCTGACATTTCAGGAACGACGGCCGCAGACCGGATAGACAGAGTTCAGACTCTGCCGCAGATGGACCAGGGGGATATTCTGAAAGAACTGACTTTCTCCGTCACGGAAGGGAAGACCAGCCCTCCCGCCCACTTTACGGAGGCGTCCCTTCTGTCCGCCATGGAAAATCCTTCTGCCTACCTGGAATCTCAGGACAAAGCCATGGCGAAAACCCTTGGCGAGACAGGAGGGCTGGGTACCGTTGCTACCAGGGCGGATATTATCGAGAAACTGTTTTCCGGTTTTCTCCTGGAAAAAAAAGGAAAAGAGATTTTTCTTACATCCAAGGCCAGACAGCTCCTTGAACTGGTGCCCCGGGATCTGAAAAAGCCTGAGCTGACTGCCGACTGGGAGATGAGACTGTCTAAAATCGCATCCGGAAGTCTTTCAAGAGAAGCTTTTATGAAGGACATCCGCCATTATTCTTCTGAACTGGTCAATGAGATCAAAAAGGGGGAAGGGACTTTTCGGCATGACAATCTGACCAGCCACAGATGTCCTCAGTGCGGAAAGAGGCTTTTGCTTGTTAAGGGAAAGAACAGTGAGATGCTGGTATGCCAGGATCGGGCCTGCGGATTCCGGGAAACTGTCTCCAGAAATTCCAACGCCCGCTGCCCAAACTGTCATAAAAAAATGGAACTGAGAGGCAAAGGCGACGGACAGATCTTTGTGTGTAAATGCGGCTATAAAGAAAAACTGACCGCATTCCGGGAACGGAGAAAAAAAGAGGGTGCCGGAGTATCCAGGCGGGAGGTTGACCGGTATCTGAGCCGGCAGAAAAAAGAGGCGGACGAGCCTGTCAACAACTCTTTTGCCCAGGCACTGGCAGAATTTAAATTTGATGACTGAGAAACGAGGTGATAACCATATGGAAAGACGGGACAAAATCAATTACTATCTGGATCTGGCGGACGTGGTCGCCAAAAGAGGCACCTGCCTCAGGAGACTTTACGGAGCAGTGATCGTCAAAAATGACGAAGTGATCTCCACTGGATATGTGGGAGCTCCCAGAGGGAGAAAAAACTGTTCTGATCTTGGGGTATGTATCCGCCAGGAAAAAAAAATTCCCAGAGGAGAGCGGTATGAACTGTGCCGAAGCGTTCACGCCGAAGCCAATGCCATCATCAGTGCGGAGAGGGAACGGATGATCGGAAGCGCTCTGTTTCTCTCCGGCAGGGAAGTGTCCACGGGAGAATATATTACAAATTCCTGCTGTTGTTCCATGTGTAAAAAAATGGTGATCAATGCAGGGATCAAGACCGTCTATGTCAGAGACGATGAAAAACATTACCGGGTGATCCCCGTCCGGGAATGGATTGAAAAAGACGAATCCCTGGAAGGAGAATTTGGATATTAAGCAACCGGAGGAACTGCTATGAAATACTACATGGCTCCCATGGAGGGGATCACCGGTTATGTGTTCCGGAATGTACATCACAGCTGTTTTCCGTCCATGGACAAATATTTTACCCCTTTTCTGTCTCCGAACCAGAATGGAAAGCTGAGTCCCAAAGAACATGAGGATGTGTCCCCGGATCATAATCAGGGAATGTATGTGGTTCCCCAGATCCTCACAAACAGCTCCCGGGATTTTATCCGGACAGCCAGAACGCTCCAGAATATGGGTTATGAAGAGGTCAACTTAAATCTTGGATGTCCTTCCGGCACCGTGGTCTCAAAAAGGCGGGGATCCGGATTTCTGGCTTTTCCTGAGGAGCTGAACCGCTTTCTCTATGAGATTTTTTCCGGACTGGACATGAAAATTTCCGTTAAGACCAGGATCGGGAAAGAAGACCCGAACGAGTTCATGAACCTTCTGGAAATTTATAACCAATTTGATATGGAAGAACTGATCATCCATCCCAGGGTACAGAAAGATCTTTACAGGAACAGGCCCCGCATGCAGATGTTTTCCTGGGCTTTTTCTCACAGCCGTAACCCTGTATGCTATAACGGAGATCTTTTTCGAAGAGAAGATATTGAGAATATCAGGCAGGAATTTCCGTCGCTTCCTGCCGTGATGCTGGGGCGGGGGATCACAGCCTGCCCGGGACTCCTGGGGGATCTGAAAGAGCGGGAGATTCTTCTCACTCCTCCCTCCTCCGGCATAGAAGAAGACCCGAACCGTCTCCGGATGCAAAAACGATGCCTGAGAGAATTCCATGACCGTCTCTATGAGGCATATCAGAAGACATATCTGGCAGCATCCGGACCTAAAGTGGTGCTGATCAAGATGAAGGAGATCTGGTGTTACTTATGGACTGCGTTTGAGGCTGGAGAGAAACCGGGAAAAAAGATCCGGAAATCCAGGACTTTGTCTGAATATGAGACGGCCGTATCAGCCATTTTCCAAAACTGTGATCTGATTCCCGGAGGCGGATATTACGGGACTCCATAGCCTGAAATCTTTAACCGAAAGGAGAGAGAACCTATGCAGTTATATCCTGCAATTGATATGAAAGGCGGAAAATGTGTCCGCCTGACTCAGGGATCCTTTGATCATACAAAAGTATATTCCGACGATCCCGTTGATATGGCAGAAAAATGGGTATCCATGGGGGCAACCTTTCTTCATCTGGTTGATCTGGATGGAGCTTTGAAGGGAAGATCCGTTAACGAACCGGTCATCCGCCGCATCCTGTCTGCAGTAACGGTTCCCGTTCAGGTGGGAGGGGGAATCCGAAGCCGTGAAGCTGTGAAAAATATGCTTGATCTGGGAGTCCGCAGAGTCATTATCGGCACCATGGCAGCAAAAGAGCCGGAGTTTATGAGAGCCCTTACAGAGGAGTTCGACCCGGAACAGATCGTCGCAGGAGTGGATGCCAAAGACGGTCTGGTCGCCGTGGAAGGATGGGAAAAAGTAAGCACTCTGACTTCTCTGGAGCTGTGCCTGAAAATGAAAGAATACGGAATCCGCCATATCGTGTACACGGATATTTCCCGTGACGGGATGCTGACCGGTCCTAATGTGGAGACTACAAGAGAGCTTACCCTGAATACGGGCATGGATATCATCGCCTCAGGAGGAGTGTCCTGTATGGAAGATCTTCAGGAACTTTACAATCAGGGAATCCAGGGGGCCATCATCGGAAAAGCTCTCTACGAAAAAAGGCTGGACCTTCAGGAGGCTGTGAGAAGATTTCAGCAACCGACAAAACCGAGGGAGGATGGTTTATGATCTGCAAAAAATTAATTCCGGCTTTTGGCTGCCAGACCGGTCAGCCCGTAAGCCTGGACCAGAAAAAGGTCTGTTTTACTGATGATCTGCTGAATCTGAGCCACAGTTACAGTGATAACGGGGCAGACGAACTGCTGATCCGGGATCTTTCCCTGTCAGAAGAAGACCATGAGAGGACCATTCTGGCGATCAAAGAAGCTGCCAGAACCGTGGACATCCCCATTATTGCAGGCGGCATGATCAAACGTCTGGAAGACATCAAAAAATATCTCTATGCAGGTGCCAAAGCCGTATTCCTCGATGTCTCTGACGAGGACAACATTGATCTCATAAAAGAAGGGGCAGACCGGTTTGGAAGTGAGAAAATCTATGCCTACCTTCCTCATATATCCTGCCTGGACAGGGGAGAAGAATTTGCACAGCTGGGGGCTTCCATGCTGATTCTGGACTGTTTCGATCTGTCACAGGAAGACCGGCTTCCTGACCGGACAGAATCCTTGCTTTCCTGCCATGAAATACCTGTGCTGGTGTGCTGTGATCCCAACAACCCCCATATCCCCGCGGCCCTTCTCCGGCTTCCTCAGGTAACGGGAGTCGTTTTCACGGCTCCTCTGCCCGGCGGCAGATCCTGTATGGATCTGAAACAGGATTTAAAAGCCGAAGGTATTCCGGTAGACACATTTGAAAGCCGGATCTCCTGGGATGAGTTCAAGCTGAACTCCGAAGGCCTGATCCCCGCTATCGTCCAGGACTACAGGACCTCGGAGGTGCTGATGCTGGCCTATATGAACCGTCAGTCATTTGAACAGACCTTAAAAACCGGAAAAATGACTTATTACAGCCGGAGCAGGCAGCAGCTGTGGCTCAAGGGGGAAACTTCCGGGCACTACCAGTATGTAAAATCTCTGTGCCTGGACTGCGACAACGATACCATCCTGGCCAAGGTCAGACAGGTGGGAGCCGCATGCCATACAGGATCCCGTTCCTGTTTTTTCAGACCTCTGGTCCAGAAGGAATATAAAGAAACAAATCCGCTGAAGGTTTTCGAAGATGTATTTTCTGTGATCCTTGACAGAAAAGAACATCCCAAAGAAGGTTCCTACACCAATTATCTGTTTGATAAAGGACTTGATAAGATTCTCAAAAAGCTGGGTGAAGAGGCGACAGAGATCGTAATTGCCGCTAAAAATCCCAATCCTGAGGAGATTAAATACGAAATCTCCGATTTCCTCTATCACATGATGGTCCTGATGGCAGACAAGGGAATCGGCTGGGAAGAAATTATGGAAGAACTTGCCAACCGATGAAAGCGGTGCAGGGCAGCAATATGAAAACAACTATATTCAAAAAGGAGAATGCAGAATGAAAACAACCGTATTGGAAAAATTCCTGAAATACATTCAGGTGGATACCATGTCCAAGCCGGAGCAGGAGACGATTCCCAGCACGGAAAAACAGAAGAATCTGGCCAGGATCCTAGCAGACGAACTGAAAGCCATAGGGGCAAGCGATGTGAGAGCCGATGAACATGCCTATGTTTACGGAACGATCCCGGCCACTACGGATAAAAAAGTTCCTGTGCTGGGACTGATCGCCCACATGGACACCTCGCCGGCTTACTCCGGAGAAAATGTGAATCCCCGGTTTGTAAAGAATTATGACGGTAAAACCATTATCATGAATGAAAAGACCGGTCTCTCCATGGGACCGGAACAGTACCCGGATCTTTTAAACTATGTGGGACAGGATCTGATCACCACTGACGGAACCACTCTTCTGGGAGCGGATGACAAGGCAGGAATCGCAGAGATCATGGCTCTTGCCCAGTATCTTCTGGAACATCCGGAGATCCCTCACGGAACCGTCAAGATAGGTTTTACCCCCGATGAAGAAGTCGGCCGGGGACCGGATCTGTTTGATATCAAAGGATTCGGGGCTGATGTGGCCTATACGGTAGACGGCGGGGCTCTGGGAGAGCTGGAATATGAAAACTTCAATGCCGCCTCATGCAAGGTCATGGTTCATGGCCTGAGCATTCATCCCGGATCTTCCAAGGGCAAAATGAAAAACGCTATCCTCATGGCCATGGAGCTTCACAACATGCTTCCCGTTTTTGACAATCCCATGTATACCGAAGAGTATGAGGGCTTCTTCCACCTGGATAATATCTCCGGATGTGTGGAGTCCGCGGTGATGGACTATATTATCCGCGATCACGATATGGACAAATTCCTCGATAAAAAAGCCTACATGGAACGGGCGGCTCAGTATATGAACCAGAAATACGGCGAAGGCACCATTGAGCTGATCATGAAAGATACCTACTTTAATATGAAAGAAATAATCCAGGAACACATGTATCTCATCGATATTGCCAGATCAGCCATGGAAGAACTGAATATCGAGCCTGTCATCATACCTATCCGCGGCGGCACGGACGGGGCAACTCTGTCCCACAAAGGACTTCCCTGCCCCAATCTGTGTACCGGCGGTCACAACTTCCACGGAAAATTTGAGTATATCTCTGTTCAGTCCATGGAACGCACTACAGAACTTCTCCTGACCATCGTCAAAAAGTTTGAGGAGATCTGAAAACGATCTCTCCTGACAAAACAGTCATACTGCAATCCAGCAGAGCTTCTATGTCTTCCAGAGGATTCTTCTCAAACACTGCAAGATCGGCCTTTTTGCCCGGAGTGATGGAACCGTGGGTATCCGTCACTCCCAGGAGCTCTGCCGCGTTGACAGTGCCGCATCGAATCGCTTCCATAGGACTCATCCCGTTTTCCACCATCAGAACCGCTTCAAATGCAGTCTTGTCATATTTGTTAAAAGGAGTTCCCGCATCGGTTCCCAATGCAATCTTCACACCCGCCCTGCAGGCCTGACGGAATGTTTCTTTATGGGCTTCTATGGTGTTCTCCACCTTGCGGACCATATACTCCGGGATCCCTGCATCGGTCCCGTATTTTTTGATCCAGTAAGGAGCCGCCAGAGTGGGCACATAAAAGACGCCGTGTTCTTTCATAAAATCAAAACACCACTGATCCATGTAGAATCCATGTTCAATAGAATCCACCCCTGCTCTCAGGGCATTTTTGATCCCTTCCATCCCCTGGGCGTGAGTAAAAGCTTTGGCTCCCGCTTTGTGGGCCTCTTCCACAGCAGCCCGAAGCTCATCCTCTGTCAGCTGAGGACAGCCCGGCTCCACACCTTTTGTCATCACGCCTCCTGTAGCCATGACCTTGATCCAGTTGGCTCCGGCTTTTAACTGTTCTCTTGCTGCTTTCCTGCACTCATCAGGGCCGTCTGCTTCCCTTCCTTCCCCGTGGCCATGGCCTCCTGTCATACAGATACACCGGCAGGAAGTCTGCATCTGAGGCGCCAGGATGGTTCCTTCCATCTGAGCATTGTGAAGATCCACATCAATATAAGACGGCGCTCCTGCATCACGGATATAGGTAACTCCGGAGTTGAGAAGAGTTTTCAGGTTGCCGATGGCACGGATGGTCTGAGCCGCCTGGCTGATCTCCTGTCTGACCCCATTTCCTGCATCGGAACACATATGTACATGACAGTTAAACAGTCCAGGCACAACGGTCTTTCCCTTTAAATCCGTCACAAAAGCGTCTTCGGGGACGGCTGTCTCCGGTCCTGCTTCTGTGATGATCCCGTCTTTCACCAGTATGGTTCCGTCCGGGATCAATGTTTTGTTGACCACATCAATAAGATTTCCATGGATAAACGCAGATGTCATAAGTGAAACTCCTTTCCATTTACAAGTTTACTGTTACTATACCACAAAATCATCTTGCAGAACAGGGACAAAAGACATATAATCTCTACAAGAGGTGAAACATCATGATCATAGTCGGATTAAAGGGAGAAGCTTTTTCTTCCGTTCAAAAGGCCCTGGATTTTCTGGAAGCTCATCCTGAGGAAGAGCCCGGCATTCTTGTCCGTCCCGGAGTCTATAAAGAGAGAGTGGTGGTTCGGATTCCAGGAGTAAAGATTTCAGGAGAAAGCCGGGAAGCGGCAGAAAAAACGGTGCTGACTCTGGGATTGGGCGGCAGAGAACTTCTGGATGACGGAAAAAAAAGAGGGACTTTCCGTACCTACACCTGTCTCGTGGATGCACCCGATGTGAGGCTTGGGAATCTTACCATTGAAAACAGTGCCGGGCCGGGGGCAGAGGCCGGACAGGCCATCGCGCTCTATGCTGACGGAGACCGGCTGATCGTCGATTCCTGCCGTCTGCTGGGGTGGCAGGATACCCTGTTTACGGCCCCGCTTCCCCCAAAAGAAATCGAAAAAGACGGCTTCATCGGACCCAAACAGTTTTCCCCCAGAGAAAACAGAAAGCAGTATTATAAGAATTGCTACATTGAGGGAGAAGTGGACTTTATCTTCGGCGGAGCGACAGCCTGGTTTGAAGGCTGCACCTTTTTTTCCAAAAATATCGGCCGGGAGATCAACGGATATGTGACCGCTCCCTCCACCCCTGAAGGGCTGGAATTCGGATATGTGATGGAGAACTGCCTGTTTACAGGAAATTGTCCTCCCCGGACCGTGTTTCTAGGAAGACCCTGGAGAGAGTGGGGAAAGACCGTGCTCCTGCGCTGTGAGATCGGCCCTCACATCACGGCCTGCGGCTGGGATGACTGGGGGAAAAAGGCTGCTCATGAGACCTGCTTCTTCGGAGAATTTGGCTGTACCGGACCCGGAGCCGACGGTTCCGGACGTCCTCACTGGACCCACAGACTGGCAGAAGAGGAAAGCCGGCGCTATACCAAAGATCAGGTTCTTGGAGACGGGACAGGCCAGACCCCATGGTGGTCTACGTAAAGTCTTTGACAATCTTGATATATTCTTTTGCATGATACGGGATGTAGCTGCCTCTCCGGAAGGCGGCTACAAAATCTACGGTCGTACACGGATCTCCTACAGAAAAATAGGAGATCTTTTTTTCCAGATGGATATGTTTTAAGTGGGTTTCCGTGACAAAACAGGCTCCGTAACCTTTGGAGGCCAGTTCTACGGAGGCATGGATGTTGCTTGTCTGAAGTTTGATCCGCGGGATCAGGCCATTATCCTTAAAAATCTGGTCTACTGTATGACGTGTACGCTGTCCGGGGATCTGAAGGATAAAAGGTTCCTCTTTCACCATGTGCAGATCCATCCACGGATATCTGCAGCCCTCCTTTCGTATCCCTGACCTGGCCAGAGGATGAGAGGCAGACAGAACCAGCAGCACTTCTTCATGGCTGATGATCTCATGATCGATATCGGCACTTCTGATTGGCAGGTTAAAAAAAGCAAGATCAATCTCGCCGTTTAAGATTTTTTCCTCCAGGATACCGGAATTCGCTTCCAGAATATCCAGTGTCACATTGGGATACAGACTGTGAAAAATAGGAAGCGTACACGGAAGCATATAAGTGCCGCGCATGGAAGGAAACGCGATCTTCAGTGAACCGGCATTATTTTTTATGATATCACCCATCTCCTGATCCAGTTCCTTCTTCAGGTTCAGAATCTCTATGGCTTTTGATACATATCGTTCTCCCGCATAGGTGAGAAGAAACCGATTCCCCAGTTTTCTGAATAATTTCTGTCCCAGGTTTTTCTCCATGTTCTGAAGAAATTTACTCAGGGTAGGCTGAGTGATGAAAAGCGATTCTGCCGCCTTGGTAATATTCTGATACTTTGCAATGGCAACAATATAAGTAAGGTCTTTAAAATCCAACATGATTCCCCCTGATCCCTTATTCTGCGTTTTCACTGTAAGTATATCAAAAAACATTGTTTTATACTATAGTTTTTATAAAAAACATGAATTTAACATATAGTTTTCCAGGATATATAATGATTATCACATATCAATTTATCAGGAGGAAAAAATGAAATTCAGGAGAAAGATTCCATGTTCGATCATTCGGGGCGGCACCAGCAAGGGGATTTATTTCCTTGAGCGGGACCTGCCGGAGGAGGGAGATGAGAGAGACCGTTTTCTGCTGAAAGTAATGGGAAGTCCGGATCCGAAACAGGTCGACGGCCTGGGCGGGGGAACTTCCGTGACAAGCAAGGCAGCTATTATCCGCCCATCCACGCGGGAAGATGCAGATGTAGATTATACTTTTGCCCAGATATCCGTAGACAAACCCCTGGTCAGCTACAAAGGAAACTGCGGCAATATCTCCTCGGGCGTAGGCCCCTTTGCCATAGAAAAGGGGTTAGTGGCAGCGAAGGAACCTGTGACAGAGGTCAGGATCTATAACACCAACACAGACAAGGTGATTGTGGCAGAAGTGAGAACAGAACAGGGGCAGGTACTGTATGAAGGAGAGGCCCGGATTGCCGGAGTCCCTGGTACGGCCTCGCCCATTAAACTGAAATTTATGAATCCCTCCGGCACCATCTCCCGGGGGCTGCTGCCCACAGGCAACAGGACAGACATTCTCCAGATTCCCGGCCTGGGCCCTCTGGAAGTATCGATTGTGGATGCCGCCAATCCTCTTGTTTTCGTCAGAGCCGAAGACCTGGGACTTTCCGGAACCGAGCTCCCCGGCGAGCTGGACCAGGATCAGAAAAAACTGGAGCTTCTGGAAACCGTACGTGGAATGGCAGCCGTAAAGCTTGGACTGATCCAGGATCATCTCACATCTCCCTGGAGCTGCCCCGGAATCCCCAAGATGACCTTTGTAACCGGCCCTGAATCTTACCGGACCTCAAACGGTACTCTGATCGAAGCAGATCAGGTGGATCTGACAGGCCGCATGATGTCCATGCAGAAAACCCATCCCACTTATGCGATGACAGGAGCCATGTGTACGGCGGCAGCGGCGGCAGTACCCGGAACCATCGTGGCTAAAGCCATAAGGCAGGGGACAGATCTGAGCTATATCCGCATCGGGCATCCGGGAGGAATCCTGGAAGCCGGGGTGGACTGTGAACCCGGTGACAAAGAACCAATGATAAATTATACATCCGGCATCCGTACTGCCAATCTTCTGATGGAAGGATATTTCTTTTATTAACGTTAATCAGACCCTGATTTTATACCTGTGTATGTGTAATAAACACATTTTGTTTTAACAGAGCAACAAATTATAGATATAAAGAATATTTTCTATGAAAAATATGAATTTGTATTTTAAAACATCGTATATTATAGTTAATGAAAAGTATTGTATAGATACTTCTGTTGCTGTATAAATTTGCAAGAGAGGAGGGATTTATGAGAGAATATCCGTACATTGAGATCAGAGGAAAGACTGCCTTTGAAAGAGGAATCCAATATGGTTCTTCAGCCAGAGATTACATAGTCAGGGCCAGAGATTACTACCGGTCCGTTTTCGAAAACAGGGGAGACCGCTGGAAAGACGTGTGCCGGTTCGCGGCCGCCTACCGTGACGTGATCAGCCGGCCTTTTCCTGATCTTGTGGAAGAAGCCCGGGGAATCGCCGAAGGCAGCTGCCTTTCCGTCGAAGATATTATGGTAATCAACTGCCGGTATGAGATGAGCAAGGTTCCTCAGATTCCGGAATGCACCACAGGAGCCGTTCTGCCGGAAGCCTCCCAAAGCGGCTGCACCTATTCCTGTAAAAACTGGGATTTTTCCAGCGGAGTCATGGACCATCTGATCATTCTTCATATTACGACAGAGGATGGAACCAGGATCCTGGGTCTCACAGAAGCGGGACAGATGATCCGGGACGGATTTAACAGCCACGGTCTGTCTATAGGAACCAATAATCTCCAGTCTGTGTATGATCATGGCGGCTGGGGGATTCCTGTAACGTTTCTGAGAAGAAAGATGCTGATGTGCCGCAGGTTTGAAGATGCCCTTTTTCTGGCAGACAGAGCAGAGCGGACTATTTCCAATAATATGCTGTTGACTGACGGTGCAAACGGACGGACAATAGATCTGGAATGGCACCCCAAAGGGATAGACCGCCTGGATGCAGCAGACGGAATTCTGACTCATGCCAACCATTTTGTCAAACAGCCTCAAATCGACGCCATAACAGGACGCCCTAAAAACAGAGACAGCAGACTAAGGCAATTACTGATGAGACATCACGGACACATTACAGTGGAAACGATCAAAAACTGTCTGAGAGATCATGAATATTACCCTCTGTCGATCTGCGGGCATCCGGACCCGGACGGCAGCTCCTATTCCAGGGACCGGATCACCGTGTCCTCCATGATCGTGGATTTTTCAAATCAGTGTGCTCATATCTGTGCCGGACCTCCCTGTGAAGGAGAGTATAAAGAGTACTATTTGTAAAGGAGGACCCTCTATGTTGAAACAGAGAAGTTATCAAAACGGATATCTGACAGGAAAACTGTGTGCTCCCGCTATCATTCAAAATCTGAAGATTTTCTGGGATATTGCCCGCGAAATGCACATGGATCAGGAAGCAGCACGGATACAGAAGGGTCTGACTCATCCGCTGCTGTCAGAGGAACGATATGAGGAAATCCGTGGCATGGCAGAAGGGGCCCGGGTCGGATTGGGAGACCTTCTCGCTTATCAGATTCTCCAGCCTCAGCTTCTTCCGGAAGGCTGTACCGTTTTTTTTGCAGCGGGAAAAGCCAGCGGGACCGGTTCCACCATATTCGGAAAAAACAGTGACAAAGGAGGAAACGAGCAGTTCGTCGGAGAGCGTTACCATAATTTTCATGAGATCAATGTGGTATCCTGGTTTGAAAATGAAGACGGAAGCCATATTGTGGGAGTATCTTCCGCCGGGACTACAGGTCTGAAAATGGGGCTTAACAGCTATGGCGTGGCAGTAGGCACGAACTATGGATATTCTGCCGCGGCTCAGAAAAAATCTCTGTCAGCTTCAGACAAGCTTGCCGGAGACCGGGCGCAGATCGCCAGGGATGCCCTGAGTAAAAAGACGGCGTTGGAAGCAGCTCAGTATACTGTGGCCAGACTTCTGGAACAGCCCATGGCTTCCAGCGGGATGCTGGAGTTTGCCGATGCCGATGAGGTCTATATTGTAGAAAATGTCTATGAACAGGTTGCGGTGAAGAAAGTAAAAGATGACGTGGATTCCCGCTCCAATTACCTGGTTGTCCTGGATGCGTTGAATGAGCCCGGCAATGCTTCCTGCTACTGCAGGTATCACCGGACTCAGAAGCTCTTATCTCAGCTTCGCGGAAAGGGAACTCTGGAAGATTTTAAAAAAATCTCCATGGATCATCATGACGGAACCGGTTCCGTAGGGATCTGCCGCCATACAGACGGTCTGGACAGTTCCACTCAGTCGGCAGCTATTATGGAACTGAACCGGGAAGATCCAAAAAAGTCCGTGATCCATATCGCTCTTGGAAAGCCGTGTCATGCATGGCGGATGGAAGACGGACATGTCTCCATTTCCATGGATATGGAACGAGATCAGATCCCGGAGGCCTTTTTCAGAGGAGAGGCCTATATAAAATATGGCACGGCTGCTCCTTTGCTGTGACAGGGATAAATGGCATACGGCACAAAACGGCGCGTGCCAAAACATATTATACAAGGAGGAAACGATTATGAAACGTAAATTTGCAGCAGTTCTTTGCACTGTTTTACTGGCAGGCTCCCTGGCCGGATGCGGCGGAAACGGGAGCAGTCCCTCTCAGTCCGCTCAGGAAACCACAAAGGCTGCGGCTGCCACGACCGAGACTACCGCAGCTGCCCCGGCAGAGATGCCTTCTTCCGATGTGAAAGTAAAGGAATCCGTGGTGGTAGGAATCAAGGCGCAGATAACCAGTATGGATGTTCAGAGCGTCAGCAACGTAGCCCACAATATTCCATATAAGCTGACTCATGCCACACTGGTTACCATGAATCTGGATACAGGAGAGATCCTTCCCGATCTGGCAGAAAGCTGGGAGTGGATCGACGATGTGACAATTGAATTTAAGCTTCGTGAGGATGCAAAATTCCATAACGGTGAGCCTGTAACTGCTCAGGATGTAGTGTTTACTTTTGAAAGAGGACGGGAAGGCATCGCCTCTGCCAATAAGATGAAGCCTGCCACAGAAGTGACGGCCGTAGACGATCACACAGTCCGTATGGTTCTGAACGCCCCCAACGTGGACTGGCTGGACACCATTTCTCTTCCCGTATTTTCCGTGCTCTCTGAAAAAGCCCTCGCAGAAGATCCCGAGAAAGGCTATGAGATCGGAGCAGGTCCTTATGTAGTAAAAGAATTTGTCAGCAAAGACTATCTGGCTCTGACACGGTTTGAAGATTATATGGATGGCCCGGTTCCCACCAGGAATCTGACTCTCAGGTATATCCCCGAAGCTTCCGCCCGTCTGATCGCACTCCAGACAGGAGAGATCGACCTGTGTCAGGATCCGGACACCATCGAGCTGGATACCGTCCGGTCAGATCCCAACCTTACTCTGGTGGAATTTCCGGGAACTACCTGCCAGTTCTTTGGATTTAACTGTAAAGACGAAGTGACAGGCAACAAGAAACTGCGTCAGGCTATCGCATGTGCAGTAAACAAGCAGGATATCATGGATGTTACCATCAACGGCTACGGCACCATCGCTTCCTCTTTCTGGGGTCCTACTCAGTACGGTTATATCGACAATTTCGAGACATGGCCGTATGACCTGGATATGGCAAAGGAACTGATGAAAGAGGCCGGTCTGGAAAACGGAGTGGATTTGGAAATTACCGTTTCCTCCGGCGCCCGTGTGGTTTCGGCTGAAGTACTTCAGGCTCAGTTAAAAGAGATCGGAGTCAATATCATCATCAATGAAGTAGATTCCGCGGCTCTCACAAGCATCACCAATGAGGCAAGACATCAGGGACTGGTATACGGCCTTGGATTCAACACCGCAGGAGACGAGGTGCGCCGTGTCTATGGAGATGGCAGTTCCACCAACCGTTCCCATTACCACAACGACCGGGTGATCGAACTGATGGATCTGGCTGTGCAGGAATTTGATGATGCCAAGAGAAAAGAATACTATAAAGAGATACAGGAGATCGCCAAAGATGATATCCCTGTCATCCCCCTTTATTATGAGCAGAACTTCTGGGGTGTCAACAAAAATACAGGCGGGGTAACCTGGTACGGAAATTCCAATGTAGATCTGTCTACTGTATATGTAACAGAATAGAATCCATACAAATTTGTCAAAGGGGGCTGTACAACTATCTGCACAGCCCCTTTTTATGCACACGGGGGCGGAGTGGAGTATGCCGCTAAAGCGGCCTGCCCCCGGCGCGGCGAGCAGGGAAGAAGAGCTTCCCCTGCCCGATTATCAACTTACACATAAAAAGAGAGGAGTCTACGGATATGTATCGTTATGTGATCAAGCGTCTTCTCATGCTGATCCCTGTTATCATCGGTATTTCGTTTCTGGTATATTTCGTCATCGACCTGGCTCCCGGAGATATCATCAGCCAGATCGCACCGGAAGATGCTACCGTAGAAGAGATTCAGGAACTGCGGGAAGAATACGGATTCAATAAACCTATTTTAATCCGTTACGGAGAATACATGGCAGGGATGATCAAAGGCGACCTGGGAACTTCCTATATTGCGGGGGAACCGGTATTTGAGAGCTACATGAAAAGGCTTCCCAACACTCTGATGCTGGCTTTTGCCTCTATTTTCGTCTCTGTGGTCATCTCCATTCCCCTGGGAATTCTTTCGGCTGTCCATCAGGGAACCTGGAAAGACAACATCACCATGGTCATTGCGCTTCTGGGACTCTCCATGCCTAATTTCTGGCTGGGACTTTTGCTGATCATCCTGTTTTCCCTGAAACTGGGACTTCTTCCTTCAGGAGGATACGGAACCTTTGCCCACATCATCCTTCCTGCTATTACCGTAGGCACCGGCCTTACGGCCATGCTTACCCGGACGACCCGTTCTTCCATGCTGGATGTAATCCGTCAGGATTATCTTCGGACAGCCCGTTCCAAAGGCGTGCCCGAAAAACGGGTCATCAATAAACACGCTCTGAAAAATGCTCTGATCCCCATTATCACCGTAGTGGGAACTCAGCTGGCTTCCTGCCTGGGAGGCGCTATCATCACAGAAACCGTATTCTCATGGCCAGGTGTGGGAAGGCTGATCCTGGATTCGGTCAATTCCAGGGATATCCCCATGGTGACCGGATGTATCATCATGAAGACCATCACCATCAGCATCATCCTCCTGTGTGTGGATCTGCTGTATGCAGTCGTTGATCCCAGAATCAAAGCTCAGTATGCGGGAAAAGGAGGGAAATCTCATGGCAGATGAAACCATGCTCGTTTCGAAAAAATACAAAAGACGAAGCCAGGCGGCAGAAATCTGGCGCAGGATGAGAAAAAACAAAGGCGCTATGCTGGGTCTTGTTCTCGTGATCCTCATTGTCCTCATCGCCATTTTCTCCGGTATCTTTCTGGATTATGAGACAGACGTAATCGGACAAAATATCTCTCAGCGTCTCCAGCATCCCAGCCTGGCCCATCCCATGGGTACCGACGACGTGGGACGGGATGTTATGAGCCGTCTGCTGTACGGAAGCCGGTACTCTCTGTCCGTGGGAGTAGTGGCCGTGATCATAGCCCTTGTCTTCGGTGTTACTCTGGGCTCTGTAGCCGGATTCTTCGGCGGAAAGCTGGAGGAAGTAATCATGAGGGCCAGCGATATGCTGGCAGCCGTTCCCAGCATCCTTATGGCTATCGCCATCGTATCCGCTCTGGGACAGAGTACCCTGAACCTGATGCTGGCAGTAGGGATCACCAGTGTTCCTCAATTCGTGCGGATCACCCGGGCGGCGGTGATGACCGTGCGGAATCAGGAGTACATTGAGGCCTCCCGCTCCATAGGACTCAATGAATTCAAGATCATCTGGTCCCATGTGCTGCCCAACTGTCTGTCCCCCATTATTGTCCAGACGACTTTGAGAGTGGCTTCCGCCATTATCTCCGCCTCCAGCCTCAGCTTTCTGGGACTGGGAGTGCCGTCTCCTGACCCGGAATGGGGAAGCATGCTTTCGGCAGGACGAAAATTTATCCGCGGTTACAGTTATCTGACTCTGTTTCCCGGACTGGCTATTATGATCACGGTTCTGTCTTTAAATCTGTTAGGTGACGGGCTCCGGGATGCTCTGGATCCCAAGCTGAAAAAGTAGGAGAGGAGAAGCCATGGAACACAGGGAAGAACTTGTACTTGATATAGAAGATCTGGTGATTCATTATGTACTGGAGGAAGAGACGGTCTGCGCCGTCAACGGCATCGATATCAAACTGGGAAAAGGAAAGATCCTGGGACTGGTAGGCGAAACCGGTGCCGGAAAAACTACTACCGCACTGTCGGCTCTCCGTCTGGTCCCTGATCCGCCGGGAGTCATAAAAAGCGGAAGCATCATGGTGGCAGGTCACGACATCATGAAACTGACGCCGACAGAACTGGAAAAAGTGCGTGGGAAAGACATATCCATGATCTTCCAGGACCCTATGACCAGTTTAAATCCTGTTTACACTGTGGGAGAACAGATCGCCGAGAGTATCGAACTCCATGAAAATGTGACAAAGCAGCAAGCCTATGATAAAGCCCAGGAGATGCTGGAGCTGGTAGGAATTCCGGCTTACCGCAGCACGGAATATCCCCATCAGTTTTCCGGAGGCATGAAGCAGAGAGTGGTCATAGCCATCGCCCTGGCGTGTAATCCGAAACTTCTGATCGCAGATGAACCTACCACTGCTCTTGATGTAACCATCCAGGCTCAGGTCCTGGAGCTGATGAAGGATCTGATCCGGACTTACGGTACCTCAGTGGTGATGATCACCCATGATCTGGGGATCGTGGCAGAGATCTGCGACCAGGTAGCCGTGATGTATGCGGGAAGAATCGTGGAAGAAGGACCTCTGGAGGCTGTCTTCAATGACACTCTGCACCCTTATACAGAAGGCCTGTTTAATTCTCTGCCCAATATCCACAGCAGAACAGAAGACTTAAAGCCGATCCCCGGACTGATGCCGGATCCTACCGATCTGCCCCCCGGATGCTCTTTCGCGCCCCGTTGCCCCTATGCCACCGAAGAGTGCAGCAGAGGGATCCCGGAGTTAAAGGACATGGGCGGGGGACATAAAGTGGCCTGCAGAAACTATGCTGATCCGGACTTTACCATTGAAAGAAGGAAAAAACAATGAGTACTCCTATTTTAGAAGTTCGCAATCTGAAAAAATACTTTAAGACCCCCAGAGGAATTCTTCATGCCGTTGACGATGTCTCTCTGCAGATTGAAAAAGGAAAAACCCTGGGGATCGTAGGGGAATCCGGATGTGGAAAATCAACCATCGGAAGAGTGATCCTGCGTCTTCTGGATCCTACCTCCGGACAGATTCTGTTTAACGGAACGGATATTGCCAGGCTCAGGAAGTCCCAGATGCATAAGATGCGCAAAGAGATGCAGATGATCTTTCAGGATCCATTCTCTTCTCTGGATCCGAGAAAAACAGTCAATCATATCATCCGGGAACCTATTGTGGAGTACGGTATCATTAAGGACAAAAATCAGATAGAAAAGCGGGTTCTGGAACTGATGGAGACTGTAGGCCTGGCAGAGAGGCTGATCAATACCTATCCCCACGAGCTTGACGGCGGAAGAAGGCAGCGTGTAGGGATTGCCCGGGCTCTGGCCATGGAGCCTCAG
>Ga0137306_101734_pt1 | contig 20825 bp, 20 predicted proteins | sample Inofroosms_March_FD_97187 | JGI IMG/M metagenome (GOLD analysis project Ga0137306, IMG submission 97187) | Mouse cecal microbial communities from Vienna, Austria - N-Acetylneuraminic and N-Acetylglucosamine D2O microcosms_March | ecosystem: Host-associated > Mammals > Digestive system > Large...
GTGCGGACTGTGAATGTGTGAATAGAAGCTTAGTATTTCATTAATCTTTTTACTGAGTGCTCGTACCGGATGGAGCGGTTCTTAAGCTTAAGTCCTGCTACCATGGGCATATCCTTCCTTGTGTGTTCGTCGTAGAGAGTCAGAAGATAATCTGTTGTATAATTCCTGTTTTTGTACCAGGCAAACAAAAGCCAGTTCATGATATCAGGAAGCCAGTAGCGCTCGGGAATCTGCGCCTCTCTTAACAGAAGGATATAAGGAAGGGCCTGCATGGCAAGCTGTGCCATGCGGCTGGTAGCATCCTTCTGCCGCGCCAGCTGGTCACTCTCTGCAATGATGTCATACAATTCATTGGAGGCCTTCCAGTAGACGACAAAACCGGTCTCCCCGGAGGCGGCATCTTCGCTGGCATGTTTCAGGTCATAGGTCTGCATGACGGGCTTTCTGCCGGTAAGATCCCGGTCATACTCTGCACGCTTTGACGGGTCAGAGAGTATGGCATAGGCTTCCAGGATCTCCTGCATCAGCTCTGTCGTATCAATGCCGTCCCTCAGATTGGCGTCAGGATGATACTTTTTGGCGAGTGCATTTTTTGCTGCGGTTATCTCAGCGTCAGTTGCTTTTACAGACACCCCTAATATGTCGTAATAATTTTTTCTATTCATATATATTCCCCTTTATATATTTCCATATATATTCCCCTGTTTATGATAGGAAATGACCGGTATCATGAAATGATCTTCCAGACGGTCTAGTAACAATTATAATACCCCAAAATACAAAAGAAATCAAATTTTATTTTCCGAATCTTGACGAATCGGTCCGGGGCATGTTAGAGTTAATTTACTGAGGGTATTATTTATAATCTTTTTTTCATTATTTTGCTATTGACAATTTGGGACAAGTATAATACTATAATAACATACAACGAACATTCGTTCGTTTTAAAAAGGAGAATTTAGGATGGCAGGTAATGAGGATAAGAAGAAAGCGTTAGACGCTGCGATAGCGAAACTGGAAAAGGACTTTGGAAAGGGAGCGGTTATGAAGCTTGGCGACCCGTCGGCACAGGTCGCGGTGGAGACGATTCCGACCGGCGCGCTGAGCCTTGATATTGCACTTGGGCTTGGGGGAGTCCCCAGAGGACGTGTCGTGGAGGTCTATGGACCGGAATCAAGCGGTAAGACGACGGTTGCACTGCATATGATTTCAGAGGTCCAGAAGAGAGGCGGCATTGCAGGATTCATTGACGCGGAGCACGCGCTTGATCCTGTATATGCGAAGAATATCGGGGTAGATATTGATGAATTGTACATCTCGCAGCCGGACAGTGGAGACCAGGCCCTGGAGATTGCCGAGACGATGGTTCGTTCGGGTGCGATGGACATCATTGTAATTGACTCTGTGGCCGCCCTTGTGCCGCGTCAGGAGATTGAAGGAGACATGGGAGATTCCCATGTGGGACTTCAGGCAAGGCTCATGTCACAGGCACTTAGAAAGCTTACACCAGTAATCAGTAAGTCCAACTGTGTAGTGATCTTTATCAACCAGCTCCGCGAGAAGGTTGGAGTGATGTTCGGCAACCCGGAGACGACAACAGGAGGACGTGCGCTGAAGTTCTATGCATCCATCCGCATGGATGTCAGGAAGATCGAGACTCTGAAGCAGAGCGGGGAGATGATCGGGAACAGAACCCGTGTGAAGGTGGTTAAGAATAAGATTGCCCCCCCGTTTAAGGAGGCGGAGTTTGACATTATGTTCGGAAAAGGAATCTCCAGAGAAGGAGATGTTCTTGACCTGGCGGTTACGCTAGGGCTTGTGAATAAGAGCGGATCCTGGTTTTCCTATAATGGCGATAAGATCGGCCAGGGACGCGAGAATGCCAAGAACTACTTAAAAGAACATGAAGAAGTGATGACTGCACTTGATACGAAGATCCGCGAACATTATAACTTTGACGGATCCTCTCCTGACGGGCAGGAAAAGGAGCCGGTTAAGGAAGAAAAACCGGCAAAGAAGGGGCGGAAGGCTGAGAAGAGTGCAGCGAAGGAGGACGCCGGGAAAGGCCAGGAAGCTGACAAGATGCCTGAAGCAGAGGACACAGGAAGCGCAGAGGAGTAGCAGATGACTGTCACGAAGACTGAGGCTGTGACGAAGACAAGATATAAGGTGTACATAGACGGACAGTTCGCTTTTGTATTATACAAGGGTGAGCTGTCTCGCTATCATGTGAAGGAGGGCGCGGAGCTTTCGGAAGGAACTTATGAAAAAATCCGGGGAGAGGTTCTTGTTAAGAGGGCGAAGCTGCGCGCTATGCATCTTTTAAACGCTATGGGCCGTACTGAGGCACAGCTGAGAGAGAAACTAAAGCAGGGAGGATACCCTGAGGATATCATAGATGAGGCGGTTGCCTATGTGAAATCCTTCGGCTATGTGGATGACGTGAACTATGCGAGGAACTTTATTGAAGGCCGCAAGGAAAAGAAAAGTAAACGGGAGATTCAGATGCTCCTTAAGGGAAAGGGGATCTCAGACGGGGATGTGGAAAGGGCGATGGAGGAGTGCTACGCAAAGGAGGACTCCCTTCAGGCGATCCGGAAGCTGGCGGAGAAGCGTCATTACGTACCAGAGGAGGCCTCTTATGAAGAGAGGCAGAAACTTATGGCATATCTGATGAGGAAAGGCTTTTCCTATGACGACGTATGTAGTGTGGTGCATGGATCCCGGTAATCGTTTAGATGGATTTTTACAGTTCAGACCCGGGCCAGCCACTCCGCTGACTGGCTCGGAGCCATAGCGAAAGCTCTGAATATTTGAAAAGTTACTTGACAATTTTATGGAAAAAGTATAAAATTGAAGTGTTGTATTTGTACAATGAAAACTTAATAAGGAGGTGCTCCTGTGCCGTATGGAATATTTTTTGCTGTGACAGCAGTTCTTGTGATTGCAGCGGCAGTGGTCAGTCATTTTGCTACGGTTTCCAATTTGAAGAAGAATGCGGAGAGCAAGATCGGAAATGCGGAGAGTAAGGCGAGAGAGATTATTGACGATGCAGTAAAAACAGCAGAGGCCAAGAAGAAGGAGTCTCTCTTGGAGATTAAAGAAGAGTCTATCAAGAACAAGAATGAGCTTGAAAAAGAGACGAAGGAACGCAGAACTGAGTTACAGCGGTATGAGAAGCGTGTACTTTCCAAGGAAGAGGCTTTGGACAAAAAGGCAGATGCGATTGAGAAGCGAGAAGCAGCATTTACAGCAAAGGAAGAGCAATTACGTCAGCGAGAAGTGAAAGTGGACGAGCTGAGTAAGCAGAGGGTACAGGAACTAGAAAGAATCTCAGGACTTACCTCCGAACAGGCAAAAGAATACTTGTTAAAAACTGTTGAAGATGATGTGAAGCATGACACTGCCAAGATGATAAAAGAGGTTGAGATGCAGGCGAAGGAAGAGGCGGATAAGAAGGCAAGGGAATATGTTGTTACCGCTATCCAGAGATGCGCTGCAGATCATGTGGCAGAAACTACAATTTCGGTTGTACAGCTTCCAAGCGACGAGATGAAGGGGAGAATTATCGGAAGAGAAGGACGTAACATCCGTACACTCGAAACGATGACGGGTGTGGAGCTGATTATTGATGATACCCCGGAAGCTGTAGTCTTATCAGGCTTTGATCCGATAAGAAGGGAAGTTGCAAGGATTGCGCTCGAAAAGTTAATTGTCGATGGCCGTATTCATCCGGCAAGAATTGAGGAGATGGTTGAAAAGGCGCAAAAAGAAGTGGATGCAATGATACGTGAAGAAGGAGAGGCGGCGGCACTTGAAGTAGGCGTCCACGGAATTCATCCGGAGCTGATCAGGCTTTTGGGAAGGATGAAATTCCGGACAAGCTATGGGCAGAATGCCCTGAAGCATTCTATTGAGGTTTCCCAGCTATCCGGGCTTCTTGCCGGAGAGCTTGGTCTTGATGTCAGAGTGGCGAAAAGAGCAGGACTTCTGCACGATATCGGAAAATCAATTGACCATGATGTGGAGGGATCCCATATCCAGATCGGTGTTGATCTTTGTAGAAAATACAAGGAGTCAGCAACTGTTGTTAATGCGGTCGAGGCACATCACGGTGATGTAGAACCGGAAACTTTGCTTGCATGTGTGGTACAGGCGGCAGATACAATCTCTGCGGCGCGTCCGGGTGCAAGGAGAGAAACATTAGAAACATACACAAACAGGTTAAAACAATTAGAAGAGATCACCAATCAGTTTAAGGGTGTTGAAAAGTCTTTTGCAATTCAGGCAGGTAGAGAGATTCGTGTTATGGTAGTTCCAGAGCAGGTATCTGATGCAGACATGGTATTGATGGCCAGGGATATAGCAAAGCAGATTGAGTATGAGCTTGAATACCCAGGTCAGATTAAGGTTAATGTAATTCGTGAATCACGGGTTACACACTATGCCAGGTAGAAGATAAATGAAGATGAAGGCTTGAAAATCCAGTGTTTTACACGAATGGATTTTTAAGCCTTTTTATAACTTCCGGGGCTCTTTTCTAAGAGGATTATACCGGAGAGAAGAGGTGTAAAGATGAGTGAAGAAATCAGAAGGGTAAAAAGAGAGCTTGCATATCACGGTACTGTGGTTGATGTCTACAAGGATTATATGGAATTCGCAAACGGAAGTACGGAAGAATGGGATTATATCCATCATAACGGGGCGGCGGCGGTTGTCCCGGTACTGGATGATGGGAGGATTCTCATGGTGACACAGTACAGGAACGCGCTGGACCGGATGACCCTTGAGATCCCGGCCGGAAAGCTTGACGTGCCAGACGAGCCTGGAATAGAGTGTGCGGCAAGGGAACTGGAGGAGGAGACAGGATATAAGTCAGATCATCTGGAATGGCTTCTTACACTCCGCACTACAGTGGCCCTCTGCAATGAACGAATCGAGATTTTTGCGGCAAAGGATTTAAAGCCTTCGAAGCAGAAGCTTGATGAGGGTGAATATGTGACTGTGAAGGCATATACACTGGAAGAATTAAAGCGTAAGATCTATGCAGGGGAGATTGAGGATTCCAAAACGGTGTCTGCAGTTCTGGCATATGGTGACAGATTTGCGGCCGGCAAAATGTGATGGGTGAGAATATATCGGAATACCCGGCATATAATGAAGTATCTTGACCTGGGAGGTTTTTTGAGTGAAGATACTGGAAGGCAAAAAGTATTTTATTTTGTGTTATATGTCGGGCTTTTTTGTTGGGATTCTCTATGCAAATCTTTTGTCAGGAGATTATATGGCCGGTATAGGAATACTGGATGACTATTTTTTGGAACAATACGTACAGACAGAGATTAATACAGCCGAGTTTTTGTGGTATGTGGCCTATCTGAGACTGCTCCCTGCAGTGTTTCTGTTTACCTTTGGCTGTACAAAGCTGAGAAAGGGTGCGGCGCTGGTCTGTATCTTATGGACAGGCTTTTCAAGCGGACTGATTCTGGTATCAGCTGTCATGAAGCTGGGAATGAAGGGAATCGTACTGTGTCTCTTGTGCCTGACGCCGCAGTTTATCTGCTATATGGCGGGATATCTGATGCTTCTGTGGTTTCTGTTCGCTTATCCGGCAGTGCGGTGGAATCTTTCAAAAACCGTATGCTTTTCTTTGTTTATGCTGACAGGGATTCTGCTGGAATGCTATGTAAATCCAGTAATCGTAAAAATGTTTCTGCGTACAATATAAATGATGTCAGGAGCATGAGATGCGGAGTAATCCGCGGTATCATGGAGCAAAATATCTTTTGAACCAATAGCATATAAATGATACAAGCGTCAAAAGACCATGCCTTCATAAACAGGCATGGTCTTTTTCCTTACGTGCGCACATATCTGTACACATAGCCGAGGCAAAATAAAAAGATAAAGATCTGGCTGGCAAGAAGTCCCCACAGATAACCGAAGATGCCGTAGACCGGAATGAACAGGAATACGCTGGCAATCCGGATTCCCAGGCTGACTGAATTGATCAGGAAGGAAAGAGCCGTTTTTCCGATTCCATTTATAATGCTGATCAGAGTATTATTTGTATAGAGGAAGGGACACAGCCAGGACATGGCGGTAATGTATTTTCCTGCCAGTGTACTGTGAAACAAAAAAGTCCCGATCCAGCCGCCGAAGGCAAGGAGAAATACACAGCAGGCGCTTCCGAGAAAGATACAGCAATAGACGGCCTTTTGTATGATGGAGGACATCTCCCTTTTGTCGTTCAGCGCCTGTACTTCCGCTACAGTAGGAAGGAGCATGGTGGATACCGAATTGGTGATGGCAGAGGGAAAGAGGATGCAGGGCAGTGCCATGCCTGTCAGTACGCCGTAGATGGCGAGGGCATCGCCCCGTACCATTCCGTACATCATCAGACGGACCGGAATAGAGACAGACTCCACACTCTGCAAAATATTAAGAAGCACCCGGTTGGCAGTAAGGGGGCAGGAGAGGAACAAAAGCTCCTTTGTGTGAAGGAGGAAGGCAGACATCTTAAGTTTCGGGAGCGGAGACAGGAGGGAGCCCCTGCGGATACGGGAAAGACAGTAAAGGGAGGAGGCAATCTCACCAGTTATCAGTCCTGCAACAGCGATGATGACGCCGGGACGGTTTCCCTGGATCAGCGCAATGCGGTAGATCAGATAAACAGAAAGAATCCGTACCGTCTGTTCCAAAAGCTGTGAGACAGCGGGGACCCGGGTTTCCTTTCCGCCAAGGTAATATCCGGCGATACAGCTGTGTACCGCGGCAAATGGAAAGGCATAAGACAGAAGAACCAGAAATTCTGTGCACCGCCCGTCCTTTAAAAAGCTTTCCGCTATAAAAGCTGCATAATACTGCAGTAAAATTGTAATGATACAGGAGAGAAATACGGTACAGATCAAGCTTGTATACAAGAGCTCCCGTGCCTCCTTTTTTTGTCCGCAGGTGAGCCTTCTGGCTACGCAGCGGGAAAGCGCGGTTTCAATACCCGCTGCCGTAAAAGAAAAGCAGAGGGCATAGACAGGAAAGATCAGCTGATACAGTCCAACTCCTTCCTCCCCGAAGGTATGACTTAAAAAAATACGGTAAAAAAATCCCATGAATCGTGTGGCAAAGCCGGTGGCTGTCAGAATAAAGGTTCCTTTTATGATTGTTTTTTTTCTGGACATATGAAAACTCCAAAAGGGATATTACTATAAGATATTCCTGTCTGAGGGTTGACAGAACTAAAATGAAGTGATATCCTACATAAGGAAATAAATCATAGTAATATACTGGGAATTAAAGAGAAGGTGAGAGGATGAAGCTTTCAACGAAAGGAAGATACGGACTCAGGGCAATGATTGATCTTGCAGAGCACAGCGGGAAGGAGCCGGCGGCGATCAGCAGTATTGCGGAACGCCAGGGTATTTCTGAGGGCTATCTGGAGCAGCTGGCAGCACTTCTTAAGAAGGCGGGGCTGATTAAAAGTATCCGCGGCGCCGGGGGAGGCTATATTCTGGCAAGGGACATGGAGGACATATCAGTGGGAGATATTCTTCGCGCCCTGGAGGGCAGCCTGGAACCGGTGAGGTGTGCTGCATTTTACTCTGAGGAAGGATGTGCTGCGTCAGAGAGCTGTGTGACGAAGTATGTGTGGCAGAAGATTAATGAAAGCATCACTCATACGGTGGATGAGATGAAGCTTGACGAGCTGGTGAAAGAGAGCAGGCAGATGAATTCTGGAAAGGAACAGACAGTTCCTAAGTGCAATGCCGGAAGATAAAAGATAAAATAACAGGAACAGGAAGAACCCCGGACTGTTATGATATAGAAGAAAAGAGACGGAGGAGACAGGCATGGAGAAATTAATATATCTTGATAATGCGGCGACAACAAAGACGGCGCCAGAGGTAGTAGAAGCGATGCTTCCTTATTTTACAGAGGACTATGGTAATCCATCCAGTGTGTACGGGTTTGCCGCGAAAAATAAAAGTGCAGTGGATGAGCAGCGTGAGGTTATCGCGGAGGCGCTGGGTGCGGATGCAAGGGAGATTTATTTTACGGCGGGAGGATCAGAAGCAGACAACTGGGCCCTTAAGGCAGCAGCAGAAGCCTATGAGTCAAAAGGAAGGCATATTATTACGACGAAGATTGAGCACCATGCCATTCTTCATACAGCAGAATATCTGGAAAGCCGTGGTTTTGAGGTGACTTACCTGGATGTGGATGAGAACGGTGTGGTAAGGCTTGATGATCTGAGAGCAGCGATACGGCCGGATACCATCCTGATCTCTGTCATGTATGCAAATAATGAGATCGGAACCCTTGAGCCAGTCGTGGAGATCGGGAAGCTTGCACATGAGAACGGCATTCTGTTCCACACAGACGCGGTACAGGCATTCGGGCAGATTCCTATTAATGTGGATGCGTGCCATATAGACCTGCTCAGCGCAAGCGGGCATAAGCTTAACGGGCCGAAGGGAATCGGTTTTCTCTATATCCGTAAGGGAGTAAAGATCCGGTCCTTTGTTCACGGCGGCGCCCAGGAAAGAAAGCGCCGTGCAGGCACCGAGAATGTGCCGGGGATTGTCGGGCTTGGTACTGCTGTAAAACGTGCGGTAAGGACCATGGAGGAAAGAACGGAAAAGGAGAGAGAGCTTCGGGACTATCTGATTGGCCGGGTGCTTGCGGAGATTCCTTATTGCCGCCTGAACGGGCACGGGACAGAACGCCTTCCCAATAATGCGAATTTCAGCTTCCGGTTTATTGAGGGAGAATCCCTTTTAATCAGACTGGATATGAAAGGAATCTGCGGCTCCAGCGGCTCTGCCTGCACATCAGGCTCCCTGGATCCAAGCCATGTGCTCCTGGCAATCGGACTGCCTCATGAGACGGCACACGGCTCCCTCAGACTGACTCTTGGGGAGGATACAACCAGAGAGGATCTGGATTATGTAATAGATTCTCTTAAGGAAATTGTGGCAGGACTTCGGGAGATGTCACCTTTATATGAAGATTATATCAAAAAGAACAAATAAGGACAGTTAGTCCGTGAATAGTAAGGCCAGATAAATAACAGACAGGAGAGAATAACAGATGTATTCAGCGAAGGTTATGGATCATTTTGAGCATCCAAGGAATGTGGGAGAGATTGAAAATGCCAGCGGCGTGGGAACTGTGGGAAATGCAAAATGCGGGGACATTATGAGGATTTATCTTGATATTGATGAGAATCAGATCATCAGGGATGTCAAGTTTAAAACCTTTGGCTGCGGGGCAGCAGTAGCTACAAGTAGTATGGCGACAGAGCTTGTGAAGGGAAAATCTATTCAGGAGGCCATGCAGGTGACGAATAAAGCGGTCATGGAGGCGCTTGACGGGCTTCCGCCAGTAAAGGTGCACTGCTCCCTTCTTGCAGAGGAGGCGATTCATGCGGCGCTTTGGGATTATGCCGGGAAGCATGATATTAAGATCGAAGGCTTAGAAAAGCCAAAGGCTGACATCCACGAAGGCGAGGAAGAGGAAGAAGAGGAGTATTAGGAACTGTATGGAGAAGGGACGAGTGGTTGTAGGAATGTCCGGCGGGGTGGATTCTTCGCTTGCCGCCTGGCTTTTGAAGGAGCAGGGCTATGATGTGACCGGAGTCACGATGCAGATCTGGCAGGAGGAGCCGCACGGGTTTCAGGAGGCAGAGGGAGGCTGCTGCGGCATAGATGCAGCAGCAGATGCAAGACGTGTGGCGGAGCAGATTGGGATTCCCCATTATGTTATGAATTTCAGACAGGAATTTAAAGACAGCGTGACTGACTATTTTATCCGGGAATATCTGGAAGGAAGAACCCCAAATCCCTGTATTGCCTGCAATCGGTATGTGAAGTGGGAAGCGCTCCTTAAAAGGAGTCTTGCCATTGGGGCTGATTATATTGCCACAGGACACTATGCCCGGGTAGAGCAGCTTAAAAATGGGCGTTATGCCATCCGCATGGCAGCTTCGGATAAAAAGGACCAGACTTATGCTTTGTATAATCTGACCCAGGAGCAGCTAGAAAGAACCCGAATGCCGCTCGGGAGCTTCCAAAAGGAGGAGGTACGCGCCATGGCAGAAAAAATGGGGCTTCTGGTGGCAGACAAACCAGACAGCCAGGATATCTGTTTTGTTCCGGACGGAGATTATGCTTCCTATATTAAGAGGCATGCTCCGGGACAGGTGCGTCCCGGGAACTTCGTTCTTGCAGACGGAACAGTTGTGGGCCGTCATAAAGGGATCATTCATTATACAGTGGGCCAGCGTAAGGGACTTGGGATTGCTATGGGATATCCGGTTTTTGTCCTTGAGATACGCCCGGAGACCAATGAGGTTGTAATAGGAAAGGAACAGGAAGTAAAATCGCACCATGTGAAAGCACGAAACTTAAGCTTTATGTCAGAGCCTGATCTGGACGGAAGAAAACGTGTATGGGCAAAAATCCGTTACAATCATAAAGGCGCGTGGTGTGTGGCGGAGAAGACGAAAGAGGACGAGCTTGTGTGTACTTTCGAGGAGCCGGTCAGAGGCGTTACACCCGGGCAGGCAGTGGTGCTGTATGATGATGGATATGTACTGGGAGGAGGAGTGATCGTATGAGGGCGGATGTACATATGCATTCGACATTTTCTAGTGATTCGAAATCCTGTCCTGAGGAGATGATACTCGGTTCTATAGAAAAAGGGCTTGAGATGATATGCTTTACGGATCACTATGACAAAGACAACATGGACTGGGGACCCGAGGACATCTTTGATCCTGAGGAGTATTTCCGGATTCTTCTGTCTCTCCGGGAAAAATATAAGGAACAGATTGAGGTGAGGATCGGGGTGGAGACAGGGCTGCAGCCCCACCTGGCGGATTACTATGGGGAATTCGTAAGGAAGTATCCTTTTGACCTGGTAATTGGTTCTGTTCACTCTATTCAGAGGAGTGACGTCGCGGCCGGCCGTTTTTTCAAGACCTGTACAGATGAAGAGGTATACCGGATGACCTTCGAGGAGACACTTCTGGATGTACAGTCTGACGGTTCCTTTGATGTCCTGGGACATCTGGATTATGTTGTGCGCTATGGAAAAGAGAAGGAAGCACAGTATTCCTATAAAAAATATTCAGAACTTATTGATGAGATTCTCCGGACACTGATTGCAAAAGGAAAGGGCCTGGAGCTTAATATGGCGGGGCTGAAATAAGGCCTTCCGTTCGCCCATCCGCATCCGGACGTGCTGAGGCGGTACAAGGAACTGGGCGGAGAGATTATTACAGTGGGAGCCGACGGACATAAACCGGAGCATATTGCGTATGATTTTCATAAAGCAGAGGATATTTTGAAGGAAAGCGGTTTTCGGTATTATGCAGAATTCCGAGAAAGACAGCCATTTTTTAAGCGGCTTGCATAAAAATGGTTATATCCTTCATAAAAATGGAAAAGAGACTTGAATTTTTGTATGATTTTTAGTACAATAACATTTGGTTGATGATTCTTTAACAAAGTTAGAGAATTCACAATATAACGACTGCGTAGCCAGTTAATAAGAAAACTTTAGGAGGAATTAATCATGGCAGTAAAAGTAGCGATTAATGGATTCGGACGTATCGGACGTCTCGCATTCAGACAGATGTTTGGAGCAGAAGGATATGAAGTGGTTGCAATCAACGACTTAACATCTCCGAAGATGCTTGCTCACCTGTTAAAGTATGACTCATCTCAGGGCAGATATGCATTATGCGACAAGGTAGAGTCCACAGAGGATTCCATCATTGTTGACGGAAAAGAGATCAAGATCTATGCAAAGGCAAACGCAGAGGAGCTTCCATGGGGAGAGATCGGCGTAGACGTTGTTCTGGAGTGTACAGGCTTCTACACATCCAAAGAGAAAGCTTCCGCACATGTTAAGGCAGGTGCAAGAAAAGTTGTTATCTCTGCACCGGCAGGTAAAGACCTTCCGACTATCGTTTATAATGTAAATCATGACACACTGAAACCAGAGGATACGGTTATTTCCGCAGCTTCCTGTACAACGAACTGTCTGGCGCCTATGGCTAAGGCTCTGAATGATCTTGCAACAATCAAGTCCGGTATTATGTGCACAATCCACGCTTATACCGGTGATCAGATGACACTTGACGGACCGCAGAGAAAGGGTGACCTGAGGAGATCCCGCGCAGCAGCAGTAAATATCGTACCGAACAGTACAGGCGCTGCTAAGGCGATCGGTCTTGTTATTCCAGAGCTTAACGGCAAGTTAATCGGGGCTGCACAGAGAGTTCCGACCCCGACAGGTTCTACTACAATCTTAACAGCAGTAGTAGAAGGTGAAGTTACAGTTGATCAGATCAACGAGGCTATGAAGGCTGCTTCCAACGAGTCCTTCGGATACAATACAGATGAGATCGTATCCAGCGATATCGTTGGTATGAGATATGGTTCTCTCTTTGATGCAACACAGACAATGGCTCTTCCTGTTGGCGACGGTACAACAGAGGTTCAGGTTGTATCCTGGTATGACAATGAGAATTCCTACACAAGCCAGATGGTAAGAACAATCAAGTATTTCTCAGAGCTTGGCTAGTACCTGGTTATTCCAATTGACTCACAGCGGGTCCGGTCTTTTTGGACCGGACCTGTTTTTAACACAAAAATAAGGAGATATTTTTATGCTTAATAAGAAATCAGTTGATGATATTAATGTAAAAGGATTAAAGGTTCTCTGCAGATGTGACTTTAATGTTCCGCTTATTGACGGAAAGATTACAGATGAGAACCGTCTTGTAGCAGCGCTTCCAACGATCAAGAAGCTTGTAGCAGACGGAGGAAGGGTGATTCTCTGCTCTCACCTTGGAAAGCCAAAGGGAGAGCCGAAGCCGGAGCTATCTCTTGCACCGGTTGCAGCACGCCTGTCTGAATTACTGGGCCAGGAAGTGAAATTTGCAGCAGATCCGGAGGTTGTGGGAGCGAATGCAAAGGCAGCAGTAGAAGCAATGCAGGACGGCGACGTGATTCTTCTTGAAAACACACGTTACAGAGCAGAGGAGACAAAGAACGGAGAGGCCTTAAGCAAAGACCTGGCTTCCCTGTGTGATGTATTTGTAAATGACGCTTTTGGAACAGCTCACCGTGCACACTGTTCCAATGTAGGCGTGACACAGTTTGTTGATACCGCTGCAGTAGGATATTTAATGCAGAAGGAAATCGATTTCCTCGGAAATGCAGTGAATAACCCTGAGAGACCGTTTGTAGCCATCCTTGGCGGTGCAAAGGTTTCCAGTAAGATCTCTGTTATTGAGAATCTTCTTGACAAGGTCGATACCCTTATTATTGGCGGTGGTATGTCTTATACCTTCAGCAAAGCACAGGGCGGAAGCGTAGGTGAGTCTCTTCTTGAGGCAGATTACTGCGACTATGCGCTGAATATGCTGAAGAAGGCAGAGGAAAAAGGTGTAAAGCTGCTTCTTCCTGTAGATACTGTGATTGCAGATGACTTCTCGAATGATGCTGATTCCAGGGTTGTACCTGCAGGAGAGATTCCGGCAGGCTGGCAGGGACTGGATATCGGACCTGAGACAGAGAAGATCTTCTGCGAGGCTGTAAAGGATGCGAAGACAGTTGTATGGAACGGACCGATGGGATGTTTCGAGATGCCGAAATTTGCACACGGCACAGAGGCTGTTGCAAAGGCGCTTGCGGATACAGAGGCAGTGACGATTATCGGAGGTGGTGATTCAGCAGCAGCAGTAAACCAGCTTGGCTACGGCGATCAGATGACACATATTTCCACAGGCGGCGGCGCTTCCCTTGAATTCCTGGAGGGGAAAGAGCTTCCGGGTGTAGCGGCTGCAAATGACAAGTAAAAAGTATGGCGGAATGAACACACCTATCTGACATAAAAGATTATATAAATATGAAGGAGACACAAAAATGGCAAGAAGAAAAATTGTAGCAGGTAACTGGAAGATGAATAAAACTCCAAGTGAGGCAGTTGCATTGGTTGAGGAATTAAAACCGTTAGTTGCAAGCGAGGATGTAGATGTAGTATTCTGCGTTCCGGCAATCGACATTATTCCGGTTGCAGAGGCTTGCAAGGGTTCCAATATTGAGGTTGGAGCTGAGAATATGTATTTCGAGGAGAGCGGGGCATATACAGGAGAGATTTCTCCGGCAATGCTTACAGATGCAGGCGTAAAATATGTGGTTCTTGGACACTCTGAGAGAAGAGAGTACTTTGCAGAGACAAATGAGACTGTTAACAAAAAGGTTTTAAAGGCATTTGAGCATGGCCTTACGCCGATCATGTGCTGCGGCGAGACCTTAGAGCAGAGAGAGCAGGGCGTAACGATGGATTTCATCCGCCAGCAGGTTAAGGTTGGTTTCCAGAATGTGACAGCAGACCAGGCAAAGAAAGCGGTGATTGCTTATGAGCCAATCTGGGCGATCGGGACTGGAAAAACGGCTACTACAGAGCAGGCTGAGGAAGTCTGCGCAGGAATCCGTGCATGTATCGCTGAGATTTATGACGATGCTACAGCGGCAGAGATCCGGATCCAGTACGGCGGTTCTGTAAATGCAGGAAATGCGGCAGAGTTATTTGCACAGGCAGACATTGACGGAGGCCTCGTAGGGGGCGCTTCCCTCAAAGCTGATTTTGGCAAGATCGTAAATTATAACTAACAATAACTAACAATAACTACCCAATGTTACTGTTCACTCCGTGACCAGTAACATTCGCAAATCCATCTAAAATTCGCTCCGCGAATGGGATTTGCTCACTCCTGAATCACTTTCTTACGGTCTGTGCAGTAAATGCACAGACCGGTGTGACCAGTAACCTGCCCAATCCTATTGGATTATAAGTTCAATGGGATTGGGTTTACACTTTTTGAGGGGTGTGTTACAATGATTCTGGAAATGAAGTTATACTCACGGCTGATGAAATCGCCGTGAGTATCGCGTCAGCCGCAGCCGCAAAGCGTCATACTTCCTTATGCGGCTGTGCGCATCATATTATGCTGCGCGACAGATTTATCTGGCACGCAGTATATATCAGGAAAGGGAATGGAGATGCAAAAGATACTAATTATTGAAGAAAATCAGGAGGAGATTGAATTTCTCAAGGTGATCCTGGAGGAGTATGAGGTTACTGCGGTAAGCACTGCCAGGGAGGGGCTTTCCAGGGCGGAAACAGGAGAGTATTCCTTGATTTTTCTGGAGGAAGCCTTTCCCTCAATGGAAGATTTCTCTCTGCTTAAGGAGCTTCAGGGAAGAATTATGCCATGCCATACTCCAGTGATTTTGCTCATGGACGGGGCAGATGTGCGAAGGGGAGAGAGTGGGCTTGCATTAGGCGCAGCAGATTTCATAACAAGACCGCTCTATCCACTGATTGTGAAAGCAAGAACCCGTACATATGTCAGTCTGTATCAGTACAGAAAGAACGAGAAGGAGAAGTCAGTCATGGCTGACTCACTGACCGGTGTGGCAAGCAGGCAGAAGTTCGGGCTGAACCGTGGCCTGAAATGGCAGGAGGCTGTACGTCTTGAAGTTCCCGTCTCAGTCTGTATATTCGATATTGATAAGTTCAGGACATATAATGAGCGCTATGGATATCCGGCAGGTGACAAGGTCTTAATTTCTGTGGCGCAGACCATTTCCTCCTGTCTGAAACGCGGTACAGATCTGTTTGCACGGTATGAGAAAGACCGGTTTGCAGCCGTTGTGCTGGGAGGGGCAGGAAGCAGTGTTTCAGAGTATCAGGAGAAGATCTGCCGTGCAGTGGAGAAGCTTCATATTCCTCACTGGGATTCCGTTTCCAGATGGGTTACCGTAAGTATCGGCGGTGTTACCGTTATTCCGAAGCCGGATGATTCCTTTGATGCATATTTTGAAATTGCAGAGAATATGCTGAAAGAGGCAAAAAGATCAGGAGGAAACCAGGTGATGTGGATGGGCGGGAAATAAAGGTACATAGACAAAAAGTGTGGAGGGAAAGATGGGAAAATCAAAAGTTTATTATTCGGATTTTAGGGCAAAGCCAGGTGAAGGGCTTCCCACCAAGCTGAAAAAGCTGATCAGGGCTGCGGGAATTAGCGAGATTGATATGGACAATAAGTTCACTGCCATTAAGATGCATTTTGGAGAGCTTGGGAATATCAGCTATCTTCGCCCGAATTATGCGAAGGCAGTGGCAGATGTGGTAAAGGAGCTGGGAGGCAGACCATTTCTGACAGATTGTAATACACTCTATCCAGGCAGCCGCAAGAATGCCCTGGAGCATCTGTACTGTGCATGGGAGAATGGATTTACCCCCATGACCGTGGGATGTCCCATTCTGATCGGCGACGGTCTGAAGGGGACGGATGATGTTGAGGTGCCTGTCGAAGGCGGGGAATATATAGAAAAGGCAAAGATCGGACATGCCATCATGGATGCGGATGTCTTTATCAGCCTGACCCATTTTAAGGGACATGAGATGACAGGATTCGGAGGCACGATTAAGAATATTGGTATGGGCTGCGGATCCCGCGCAGGCAAGAAGGAACAGCATAATAACGGAAAGCCGACGATCAATCCGCAGGCATGCCGCGGATGCCGCCTGTGCATGAGGGAATGTGCCAGCGACGGCCTGGTATTTGACCAGGAGGCCAGGAAGATGACTGTGGATACAGAGCACTGTGCAGGCTGTGGAAGATGTATCGGGGCATGTAATTTTGATGCAATTTCTTTTGAGGACAGTGCGGCTACGAAGGTGCTGAACTGCAGGATGGCGGAATATACAAAGGCAGTACTTTACGGCAGACCGAATTTCCATATCTCATTAATCGTTGATGTATCACCGAACTGTGACTGCCATGCAGAGAACGATGCACCGATCCTGCCTGATATCGGTATGTTTGCGTCCTTTGACCCACTGGCGCTTGACCAGGCATGTGCAGATGCCTGCCTGAAGGCAGAGCCCCTTCCGAACAGCCAGCTTACAGACAATATGGAGCGGGAAGACTTCTGTGACTGCCATGATCACTTCGAAAATACGACGGTGAATTCCGAATACAAGACCTGTCTTGCCCATGCTGAAAAGATCGGGCTTGGAAGCAGGGAATATGAAATCATAACAGTAAAATAAAAACAGTAGCTAAGAGTGCAGAGTATTTGAAAAATACCAGGAGGACAGCGTCTATGATTTATAAAGAAATACCGCTTCATGCAGAAGGGTCTGCGGATTATGCAAGACTTCAGACTTATATTCAGGATACGCCCCATGACGGAAGCCTTAAGGTAAAGAAGCGGCCATTTATCCTGATCTGTCCGGGAGGAGGGTACGAGCGTACCAGCTACCGGGAGGGGGAACCTTTGGCGCTTTATTTTTTAAGCAGGGGATATCATGCGGGAGTGCTGCGTTATTCCACAGCGCCCCGACGGTTTCCGGTACAGGTTCTGGAACTGGGACAGGCGGTTTTAGAACTTCGTAAGCATGCCGGTGAGTGGAACATTGATATGGAACGGCTTGTGGTGCAGGGCTCCTCGGCAGGGGGACACCTGGCTGCCTGTTACGGCGCTTTCTGGAATCAGAATCTGATGACCGAAACACTTGGGACAAGGGCAGAGGACATAAAGCCGTCTGGAATTATGCTCAGCTACCCTGTGATCACTGCGGATGCCGTACATGCCCATATGGGAAGCTTTGAGAATCTTCTGGGTGATGAGTATCCAGAAAAAGCAGATGGGGTATCAGTTGAAAAGATGGTGACAAAGGCAATGCCGCCCTGCTTTCTGTGGCATACAGTAGAGGATGGCACAGTACCTGTAGAGAATTCTATTCTGCTTGCAATGGCACTTAGGAAAGAAGGAGTTCCCTTTGAGCTTCATATATTTCCAAAGGGAGAGCATGGCCTGAGCCTTGCCAGTCCCATTCTGGAGCGTGAGAACGGACATGGCGTACAGAAGGAATGTGCCCAGTGGATTACGCTGGCAGATGTATGGCTTGAGAAGCTGTTTTGCGGCAGCAGAGAGGAATTGAATGAATCTGCTGTCAGATAGAAATTTAATGAAATAAGCAATTACGACAAAATCAGGTGAAGGAGTGTTATTTACAATGAACAAGAAACCAACAGTACTTATGATCTTGGATGGTTATGGACTGAATGAGAAGACAGAGGGTAATGCAGTGAAGGAGGGAAAGACTCCGGTTATGGATCAGCTGATGGCAGAATATCCATTTGTCAGGGGCAATGCAAGCGGTATGGCAGTAGGACTCCCGGACGGCCAGATGGGTAATTCAGAGGTGGGACATCTGAACATGGGCGCAGGCCGTATTGTGTATCAGGATCTTACTAAGATTACGAAATCAATCCAGGACGGGGATTTCTTCGAAAATCCTGCTCTTCTTGCAGCATGCGAGAATGTGAAGAAGAATCACAGCGCTCTTCATATGTACGGCCTTGTATCGGACGGAGGCGTGCATAGCCATAATACACATATCTATGGTCTTTTGGAGCTGGCAAAGAGACAGGGAATCGAGAAGGTTTATGTACACTGCTTTTTGGACGGGCGTGATACGCCTCCGGCTTCTGGAAAGGAATATGTAGAGGAGCTGACTGCGAAGATGCAGGAAATTGGTGTCGGTGAGGTAGCAACCGTTATGGGCCGTTACTATGCAATGGACCGGGACAATCGCTGGGAGCGTGTGGAGAAGGCCTACCGTGCCATGGTTTACGGAGAGGGAGAGCAGGCAGCCAGCGGACCGGAAGGGATCCAGGCATCCTATGATAAGGAGATCACAGACGAGTTCGTGCTGCCTACAGTCATTATAAAGGACGGAGCGCCAGTAGCAACGATTCAAGAGAACGATTCCATCATCTTTTATAATTTCCGCCCGGATCGTGCAAGAGAGATTACAAGAACCTTCTGCGATGACGGATTTACAGGCTTTGACCGGGGTGAAAGAATCAAAACCACCTATGTCTGCTTCACAGAGTATGACGTAACCATCGAAAATAAATTAGTGGCATTCGTAAAAGAGGAGATTACAAACACCTTCGGCGAGTTCCTTGCAGCAAATGGAAAGAAGCAGGCACGTATTGCCGAGACAGAGAAGTATGCACATGTTACGTTCTTCTTCAATGGCGGCGTGGAAGAACCCAATAAGGGCGAGGACAGGATTCTCGTCAACTCCCCCAAGGTAGCAACCTATGACCTGAAGCCGGAGATGAGCGCCTATGAAGTGTGCGGCAAGCTGACTGGTGCCATCAAGTCCGGAGACTATGATGTTATCATCATTAACTTTGCAAATCCGGACATGGTAGGACATACTGGCATCGAGGCTGCAGCAATCAAGGCCATTGAGGCTGTAGACGAGTGTGTAGGCAAAGCAGTCGAAGCTGTAAAGGAAGTAAACGGACAGATGTTCATCTGTGCCGACCACGGCAATGCCGAGCAGCTCATCGATGAGGAGACAGGCGAGCCCTTCACCGCGCATACGACCAATCCAGTACCATTTATCCTTGTAAATGCCGATCCGGCATACCGCTTAAGAGAAGGCGGATGCCTGGCAGATATCGCACCAACCCTCATAGAACTGATGGGTATGGAACAGCCAAAAGAAATGACCGGGAAGTCACTGTTGGAGAAATAAAAAAGTTTCTGGGGACGGGGTATTTTTAAAAATACCCCGTCCCCAATTGGCAGGTGGAGGAATATGCATATTATGATCGTTGAGGATGACCTGGTCATCCGTCAGGAGCTCAGGCAATTATTAGAAAATTCATTGTATCAGGTGAGTGCCCCGGGGAATTTTGAGGGAATCGTCCCTTTTATACTGGAGAGGGATCCGGATCTGGTGTTGCTGGATTTGAATCTTCCAGGGGAATCGGGATTTGAGATCTGCTCGAAGCTTAGGCTGTCATCAGAAGTACCGGTGATTTTTGTGACAGGAAGGACAGATTCCATGGATGAGCTGAATGGAATCTTAAGAGGCGGGGATGACTATATCACCAAGCCTTTTCATCCTCCGGTGCTGCTTGCCAGAATTGCTGCTGTGCTGAAGCGTACGAAAAGGAATGCGTGGAGGGAGGAGGCTGTGCTCAGCCATAAGGGTGTGGAGCTTGACCTGGCCAGAGGCTGTGTGAGATATGAATGCCGTGAGATGGATATGTCGCGGAATGAGCTGAGGATCCTTCATTACCTGTTTATGAAAAAGGGAGAGATTGTCTCCCGCGTGGAGCTTGTGGAGGCGCTGTGGGATCAGCAGGTGTTTATTGATGATAATGCGCTGAGTGTGAATATGACCCGGATACGGGGGAAGCTTGCGCGGATTGGCGTGCAGGAATTTATTGAGACAAAACGGGGAATGGGGTATCGGATATGACAGTCAGGGAATATGTGAAGGACAGATGTCTGTTTTTACTTCTCCATATATGCTGTATGCTTCTGGCGGGCGGGTTTTTATATGCTACCGGGTATCCCGGGGATTATATTTTTCTGCTTTTGTTATGCTGGGCGATTCTCCTTACAGCGGTGTCTGGCGTCTCCTATTGGAAGAAGAAGAGATATTTCTGCCAGATGGAAAAAATACTGGAACAGGTAGATCAGCGGTATCTTCTGGGAGAGGTGATGCCAGAGCCGGTGTGTCTGGAGGATTCGATTTACCGGGACATGATCCGCGTATCCAATAAATCTGCTATTGAGAAAATCCGGGATATTGAGGAGGAGAGGAAGGAATACCGGGAATTTATTGAGAGCTGGGTACATGAGATCAAAGCACCCATTACCGGAATTTCTCTGATCTGTGAAAATTACAGGGGAGAGCATGAGAGACGG
>Ga0137306_101736_pt1 | contig 20818 bp, 17 predicted proteins | sample Inofroosms_March_FD_97187 | JGI IMG/M metagenome (GOLD analysis project Ga0137306, IMG submission 97187) | Mouse cecal microbial communities from Vienna, Austria - N-Acetylneuraminic and N-Acetylglucosamine D2O microcosms_March | ecosystem: Host-associated > Mammals > Digestive system > Large...
CATCACTTATAATGTCTTCGAAATCATGAGTCAGTACCTCCATAACCGGATCCCCCGGAAATTCCCTCAGATCCAGTACATATTTTATGCGCAGCTTCTGTCCCACTTTTTTATCGATACTCTTTTCATTGGTCCTGATCACTTCGAAAACGCCGGAACCAACGGTACCATATCCCATAATCGCTACTTTTATCATTCGGTATTACTCCCTGCCTAATATTTTCAGATAATGTACGCCTTTCTGCTCTTCGGTCTTCTGGATCATGGCAGAAACGTCGCCGGTTGTCGGTAACACTTCAATACTCAGCGTTAAAGATGCCACACCGTTAATTGGTATGCTTTGATGAATCGTCAGAATATTGGCTCCAAACTCCGCCACAATATTCAATACCAGAGACAGAAGTCCCGGTTCATCCTCCATCTGCAGTACAAAAGTGACCGTTTTGCCTTTTGCTTCGTCATGGAACGGAAAGATATCATTTTGATATTTGTAATAAGAGCTCCTGCTGATACCCACACGTTCCACCGCCTCCTGCACTGACAGGACACGTTCCGAGTCCAAAAGCTTTTTTGCTTCCACGACTTTTAACAGTACTTCAGGCACTGCCTTTTCTCTGATCACAAAATATTTGCTCTTTTCCGCCATTCTTGCCTCCATGCGTCAAACGGGCATGCCTGCATGTCCGTTTGACTCTCAAATCCGGCTTGAAATTTTTATTTTCAAGCTTTTATTCCTCCGGAGTCAGATTGATCCATTTCAAATATGCATTAATCAACGGATCAATCTTCCCGTCCAGCACACCGTCCACATTGCTGACCTCTTCATTGGTTCGGTGGTCCTTGACCATGGTATACGGCTGCATGACATAAGAACGAATCTGACTGCCCCATGCAATATCACTGACTTCCCCGCGGATTCCGGACAGTTTTTCTTCCTGCTTCTGCTGCTCCAGAAGATACAGCTTGGCCTTCAGCATCTGCATCGCCTTATCTTTGTTCTGATGCTGGGAACGTTCATTTTGACACTGTACAACAATCCCCGTCGGAAGATGCGTAATGCGGATTGCAGACGATGTCTTGTTAATATGCTGTCCGCCCGCCCCGCTGGAGCGATACGTATCCACCCGCAGCTCATCCGGATTGATCTCAATATCGATATCATCTTCGATATCGGGCATCACATCCAGCGAGACAAAGGATGTCTGTCTCTTTCCCTGTGCATTAAAAGGAGAGATTCTCACCAGGCGGTGAACCCCTTTTTCCGATTTCAAATACCCGTAAGCATTTTCCCCGTTGACCTGAAAAGTCACGGATTTGATACCGGCTTCCTCTCCATCCAGATAATCAAGAACCTCCACGGAAAAACCTTTCCGCTCCGCCCATCTGGTATACATTCGATACAGCATTCCTGCCCAGTCACAGCTTTCTGTACCTCCGGCGCCTGCATTGAGTTTCAGAATCGCATTATTGTGGTCATATTCGCCGGACAGCAGAGTCTGTATCCGCATGGATTCCAGCTTCTGCGCAAAATCATCCAGTTCCTCCTGAATCTCCGGGATCAGAGAAGCATCATTCTCCTCATATCCCATCTCCAGCAATGTTTCGATATCTTCATACTGTCCCTGCAGACTTTCAAATCGTTCTTTTTCTTCTTTCAGACTGTTCAGCTCTCTCATGCCTGCCTGGGAACGCTCTACTTCATCCCAGTAGCCGGGAGCTTCCATCTCTCTCTCGAGTTCTTCAATCCTGAGCGTTTTTCCAGCCAGGTTAAAGTGAATCCCTTAATTCTGTCAAGGGCTGTGCATAGTTGTTCAGTGTATACTTGAACTGATCCAGTTCTACCACAACGACACCTTCTTTCTTATTTTAGTTCCGCAGATGACCCACGGCGTACCTGGGGGAGATCCCCATTCATACGCTTACGCGTCTGAATGCCGATCTGTACGCCTCTCGCTCATCTGCTGTTTTTATTTCCTTCCGCAGCACTGTTTATACTTCTTGCCGCTTCCGCAGGGGCAGGGATCATTCGGGTACACCTTCTGCGCTGCCCGCTGGACCGGTTTTTTCACAAGCGATACATCCTTGTTGGTTCCGGTTACCTTGGCGACTTCTTCGCGTTCCGCCTTCTCCTCCACTTTGATATGCATCAGAATCCGAACTGTATCCTCCTGAATACTGTTCGTCATGGTTTCGAACATCTCATAGCCGCTCATCTTGTACTCTACCAACGGATCCCTCTGTCCATAAGCCTGAAGACCGATTCCCTGACGAAGCTGATCCATATCATCAATATGATTCATCCATTTACGGTCGATCGTCTTCAAAAGGAAAACCCGTTCCAGTTCCCGGATCAGTTCCGGATTGGGGAATTCCGCTTCCTTGGCCTCATAGAGCCTGGTAGCTTCCTGTTTAAGCGCGTGTTTCATCTCGGCTTTATTTTTACACCCCAGTCGCTCGGCAGTAACGGTCTGGAGAGGAATAACCGGCAGGAGCGTCTCATTGAGTCCTGTCAAATCCCATTCTTCCGGGTCCTGGTCATCTCCGATAAAGGTATCAATCGTATTCTCCACAATATCAGAAATCATCTTATAGATGGAATCCCGCATACTTTCCCCATCCAGAACACGACGGCGTTCCGCATAAATAACTTCCCGCTGCTCATTCATAACCTGGTCGTATTCCAGCAGATTCTTACGGATACCGAAATTGTTGTTCTCAATTTTCATCTGCGCTTTCTCAATGGCATCCGTCAGCATCTTGTGTTCAATTTCCTCATTCTCAGGCACGCCCAGCGCATTAAACATGCCCATAAGACGTTCAGACCCGAACAGACGCATCAGATCATCTTCCAGAGAAATATAGAAGCGGGATTCACCCGGATCTCCCTGACGACCGGAACGTCCGCGAAGCTGATTGTCGATTCGTCTTGCCTCATGGCGCTCCGTACCGATAATCTTAAGACCGCCTGCCGCCCTGGCTTCGTCATCCAGCTGAATATCCGTACCGCGGCCTGCCATATTGGTAGCAATCGTAACCGCCCCATGCTGTCCCGCCAAAGCTACGATCTCTGCCTCGCGCTCATGGAATTTGGCATTCAGCACTTCATGCTGAATGCCCCGCTTCGTAAGCATCCTGCTCAGTTCTTCCGAAGCTTCAATCGTGATCGTACCCACCAGAACCGGCTGCTCTTTGGCGTGGGCCGCTTCAATGGCATTGCAGACTGCAAAAAGCTTTTCTTTACGGGTCTTATACACCGCATCCTGCAGATCCTTCCTCTGTACCGGGCGGTTGGTGGGAATTTCAATGACATCCATGCCATAAATGGCACGAAACTCCTTCTCTTCTGTCAGAGCCGTACCGGTCATACCGCATTTCTTGGCATACTTGTTAAAGAAATTCTGAAACGTAATGTTGGCAAGCGTTTTGCTTTCTCTCTTTACTTTTACATGTTCCTTGGCTTCAATTGCCTGATGCAGACCATCCGAATAACGGCGTCCCGGCATAATACGTCCGGTAAATTCGTCTACGATAAAGATCTGATCGTCCTTCACCACATAATCCTGATCCCGGAACATCAGATTATTGGCGCGCAGAGCCAGTTCCATATTATGCTGAATCTCCAGGTTCTCCGGATCTGCCAGATTCGCAATTTTAAAATACTGCTCTACCTTTTTTATTCCGTCCGCCGTCAGATGAACAATCTTATCCTTCTCATTGACAATAAAATCGCCGCTCTCCTCGATCTCCTCTCCCATAATTGCATCCATTTTGGAAAATTCTTTGCTGGCTTCTCCGCGTTTTAACGTATGTGCCACATAATCACAGAGTTCATACAGCTTTGTAGATTTTCCGCTCTGGCCGGAAATGATCAGAGGGGTACGCGCCTCATCAATCAGAATTGAGTCAATCTCATCAATAATCGCATAATGCAGATCTCTTTGTACCAGCTGGTTTTTGTAAATAACCATGTTATCACGCAGATAATCAAAACCCAGTTCATTGTTCGTGATATACGTGATATCGCAGGCATATGCCGCACGACGCTCTTCCTTGGTGGAACTGTTCAGCACCACTCCAACCGTCAGGCCCAGAAACTCGTGTACTTTTCCCATCCAGTCCGCGTCACGGTTAGCCAGGTAATCATTGACCGTCACCACATGGACACCTTTTCCCTCCAGTGCATTCAGATACGCCGGAAGAGTAGATACCAGTGTCTTCCCCTCTCCTGTACGCATCTCCGCGATACGTCCCTGATGCAGAATCATACCGCCGATCAGCTGTACCCGGTAATGTTCCATCCCCAACACGCGTTTCGCCGCTTCACGAACCGTAGCAAATGCTTCCGGAAGAAGATCATCCAGGCTGGCTCCCTCCGTAAGTCTCTGCCTGTATTCTTTCGTCTTTTCCCGCAGTTCTTCATCACTGAGCGCCTGCATCGCAGGACGCAGTCCCTCAATCCGGTCAATCACGGGCATGATCAGCTTCAGTTCCCGCTCACTGTGGGTTCCGAATAATTTGTCAAATATCTTCATGCTGCTCTCCTGTCTTAGCTTTGCAGTGTCATTTGAAAATCTCCTGTTTTCCTCATACACTCGCCGCTTGCCGGATATGTGCACATGTCCGGCTCGCTAACGCCCATTATATCATAAAAATGGGATTTGGCAAATGCCAAATCCCATCCTGACTTCTACAGTCCTCTTTTTTATAAATTTTTTATAAATCCGGCTCCAAAATTCCGTAGGTGCCACCCTTTCTTCTATACACTACGTTGATCTCATCGGTCTCCGCATTTACAAAAGCGAAGAATGCATGGCCCAGCAGTTCCATCTGTACACAGGCGTCCTCCGGATACATGGGCTTAATATCAAACTTTTTGGTCCGGATAATTCTGACTTCCTGATCCTCCGAATCCTTTTCCATGAACTCTTTCTGGAAATTTCCCCCGCCCTGCTGCCTTGCAATCAGCTTGTTTTTATACTTCCGAAGCTGACGTTCAATTACTTCTTCTACAAGGTCAATGGATACATACATATCCGTACTGGACTGTTCTGACCGGATAATGTTTCCCTTCACCGGAATTGTCACCTCGATTTTCTGACGTTCCTTTTCCACGCTCAGAGTCACATGCACTTCCGTATCAGGCGTAAAATAACGCTCCAGCTTTTTCAGCTTGTCCGTCACCGCCGATCGAAGACCGTCTGTAATGTCGATATTTTTTCCGCTGATGATATAACGCATAGAACCACTCCTTTGCTTTTTATTCTGCATCCCTGCGCTTTTCTGCCTTCCCCCCGCGCAATCCGGATACCTGTCTTTATCATACCATTATTCCTGTGATTCCGCAACGAATTTCAATATCTCTTCATAATTCATATTCCCGCCGAAGAGGTCCAGCGCGCTTCCTATCGTCACATTCAGACGATTTTGTCCAAGTTCCTTCAGTTTTCGGAGGTCCGAAAAGCTGCCTACTCCGCCGGCATACGTAACCGGAATTCCCTCCCATGCTCCCAGAAGACGTACCAGCGGCTCTTCAATCCCCCGCGCTTTTCCTTCCACATCCACCGCATGAATCAGGAATTCCGCGCAATGTCCTGCCAACTCGGTGAGCACCCTTTCATCAAGCGCCACATCCGTAAATTTCTGCCACCGGTCTGTTACTATATAATATATATCTCCTTTTCTACGACAGCTTAAATCCAGTACCAGATGATCTTTCCCCGCTTCCGATTTCAGTTTTTCAAGATTTCCCCAGTCAAGCCTCCCGTTTTGGAACACATAGGAAGTTGCAATTACATGGCTGGCGCCCGCCTCCAGATACTCGCAGGCATTCTCCTTTCGGATTCCTCCGCCGACCTGCAATCCTTTCGGATACTTCGAAAGGGCCAGTTTGGCCTGTGCTTTCGTCTGCTCATAATACTCTGTCCCTTCTTTATTCAACAGAATAACGTGTCCGCCGCGGATACCTGCCGCTTTATAAAACTCGGCGTAAAACCCGGCATCCTGTTCTGATACAAAATTCTCCTCCGCCCTGCTCCCTGTGTCTTTTAAACTTCCTCCAACAATCTGTTTTACTTTCCCATTATGTATATCAATACATGGTCGAAATTCCATCTGTATTACATTCCTTTCTTTTATAAATGCAAAGAAGTTTCTCTCCCCCCCCGCCCGCCGTTCGGAACGCATGCTGCGGCACAGCAATTTTCCTTATGCGCCCCCTGTACACAAAAGACAGAGGCTGCATACGCAGCCTCTGTCTTCTTACGGCAGGTCTGTTCCGGTTTCCCCATCCACAGATCCGTCCGTCATACCATCGTTATTGACATTTCCGTCCACCATGGTATCATCTCCGGTCATATCATTGACCAGATCATCTACCACATCATTGGTATCATTCCCGATTTCTTCGAGAAGACCGTCTCCATCCACATCTGTGTGATCATAGACGCCGTCTCCGTCTGTATCGAAAAGAATATCGTCAATATTTGTACCATCATCTCCGGTATTGCCGTCCGTTACTGCCCCGTTATTATCCCCAGCAGTTCCGTTGTTATCTGTGGTGGTTCCATTGTCCGCTCTGCCGCATGCGGTGACAAATACAAGTGTCGCCAGTAACAGCATAAAAGCGCAATACTTCTTTAACTGTTTCATAAATGTCTCTCCTTTTAATTAAAATTAAAGATGCAAAACAGTATTTGACCTGCTGTTACTAATATGGACAACTCTTCGATTTTTATTCATTTTTCAATTATTTAAATTTTATATCTGTTCGTCAATTACATGGCTCATCTGGTAATAACCCGCGGGCCGGCCCGCCAGAAACTTGGCTGCCTGAACAGCCCCTTTACCGAAAATGGCCCGGGAATACGCTGTATGACTAAACGTGACGACTTCATCCGTCCCGGCAAAGATCACGTCATGATCCCCGACAATCGTTCCGCCGCGAACCGCCGAAATGCCGATTTCTTTTTTATCCCTTTTCTGCCTGGTCTGGCTTCGGTCAAACTTATACTCATACACGTTGCCAAGAGACTCGTTGATGGAATCCGCCAGCGCCAGCGCAGTACCGCTGGGAGCATCCACCTTTCGATTATGATGCTTTTCCACAATCTCAATATCGAATCCTGCAGGCACAAGAATATTTGCCGCCTCTTTTAAAAGCTTCAAAAGCATGTTTACTCCAAGAGACATGTTGGCAGATTTTAAAACCGCCACTTTTCTGCTCGCTTCTTCCACTGCCTGAAGCTGTTCCGCCGTCAGTCCGGTTGTACATAAAACCATGGGAACCTGCCGCGCAATGCCGTATGCCAGCAGCGCATCCGTCGCTTTCGCAGAAGCGAAATCAATAATCACGTCCGCTTCTACCTTGCAGTCATTGATATCCGTATATACCGGATAGCCGTTGTCACGGCAGTCCACCAGATCAATGCCTGCCACAATCTCTATATCCGCATCGTCTTTTATCAGGCCGGTGATCACCTGCCCCATATGGCCGTTACAGCCATGCATAATTGCTCTTACCATCAGTTTTCTCCCTTCGCCTTTAAACCGAAGGCATCCATAGCCGCCTTCAGATTCTTCTGATGTTCTTCCTCCATCGTCGAGAGCGGCATTCTAAGCGGTCCTACTTCCCAGCCCAGCAGATTCAGAGCTGCTTTCACAGGAATGGGATTCACTTCACAGAACAGCTGATCAATCAGCGGAATTGCCTTTAACTGAAGCGCACGGCTCCCGGCGATATCGCCCTCCATAAACTTTGCCACAATATCATGCGTTTCACGCGGCGCAATATTGGACAGTACGGAGATCACACCCTTTCCCCCCAGAGACAGAAGCGGCACGATCTGATCATCATTTCCGGAATAGATATCCAGAGAATCTCCGCACAGCTGAGCAATCTTCGCCACCTGTGAGATATTACCGCTGGCTTCTTTTACTGCCACGATATTCTCCACGTTCTTTGCCAGAAAGGCAAGCGTCTCCGGTGCTATGTTCACTCCGGTACGGCTCTGGATATTATACAGGACTACCGGAATCTTTACTGAACGGGCAATTTGAGTAAAATGCGCAATCAGTCCTTTCTGCGTTGCCTTATTATAATAAGGACTTACCAGCAGAAGTCCGTCCGCACCGTATTTTTCTGCTTCCCTAGACAGATACACAGCCGTCTCTGTGCAATTGGAACCGGTACCTGCAATCACAGGAATTCTTTTCGCCACTTTTTCTATGGTAAAGCGAATTACTTCCAAATGTTCTTCATGCGTCAGTGTAGACGCTTCTCCCGTAGTTCCGCAGATGATAATACTGTCTGTTTTGTTGGCGATCTGGAACTCCAGAAGTTCCTCCAGCTTTTCGTAATTCACTGCTCCTGTTTCTGTCATCGGAGTGACAATCGCAACTCCTGCACCTGTAAAAATCGACATAGTCTTCCCCTCCTGAAATTCTTTTGTTTAAGAGACCTGAAATCGAGCAGGGAAGAATCATCTTCCCCTGCTCGCCGCGTGGGGTGCGTACAGCAAAGCTGCTGATTTCCTTACGCACCCCTGCGCATAAAAAAGAGGCGTTCTCTTTTACGCCTCTCCAGAATTCAAACTCTGTGAAATAACACATTTCGCAGAACACATATCAATTCAATCCGGATAGCGCTTCATCTGTTTCAGATGACAGTCATGTGGTTCTTTACCCCATGCCCAAGCAACAGATCTGCAGGATATCTGCCCTTTCGGCGTTCCTCCCTTTCCTCTGTCTTCTCCTGTGCCTGCACACATCTGCCAGCATACTCATGATTCACGCAACCTCTATCTCTTTCATTCAACTGTTCTCAATATAGCATTTTCTGATTCCTTTGTCAACACAGGGAAATCATTCCTTCAGTGCGGAAATCTGATATACCCCGTCTGCCCATTCCATTATCTCGGAGCAGAGACGAATTCCGGTAAATATAATCTCCGTACCATCAGATGCCTCTTCCAGAAGTGCACGAATATCGGAAATATCAGCAATACCATAATCCAGAAGCCCCAGGATCTCATCCAGTACCAGCACATCACATTCCCCGGTGGCAAGTACCTTTCTGGCAAAACTGAGACCATTTTTCATGTTCATGACCTCTTCTTCCCGCTCTGACTGGTTTAATTCCTCAAAAGACGCTTCCCGACGCTGAAAACGGAACAATTTGATTTCAGGTTCCAGTCTTTGAATGAAACTGATCTGCTCCGGCTGCCGTCCTTTCAAAAACTGTACAATAATAACGGACCTTCCGCTGCTTGCCTCCCGAATCGCCTGCCCCAGTGCCGCCGTTGTCTTACCTCTTCCACTTCCAAAATAGATCTGTAATTTTCCCCTGTTCATACCTTCTCCATTTTTTCCGAACCCAAAATAGAATTATTCATTTTTCTATCTTACACCAGCCCGGAAAGAAATGCAAGACCTTCTGTCTAATCCAGGTACTCCAGTTTACTGACGGATACTTCATATGCAACTCTGCGTTCGCTTTCCTCTTCATCTATCTTTTTCATGTACTCTCTGCTCTGAATTCTTCCCCAGATCTGAGTGTGGCCTCCCACCTCAAAACCGGAAGCAAAGCGGGCGTTTCTGCCCCAGCAGATACATGGAATATAATCCGACTTGCCGTAGGGACGGTTGACTGCCAGCAGAATATCCGCAATCTCTCTCCCCAGCGGTGTTTTGCGATAGACAGGCATCTTGCAGATAAACCCGTCCAGAAAGATCTGATTGGTCTTGGCATTTTCCACCTCTTCGTTAATAAATTCCAGTTCCCGCACAAATACGGACAATACAAGACGGTTCTTTTTTTCCTCATGTCGGTTATAGGAACGGAACTGTCCGCTTGCCCGGATGTATTCCCCCTGATAGTCGGCATTTACATCAATCAGTCTCTCTGAAATCATCAATGGTATCACATCACAGGAATCACTCAGACGTTTCACCGATACATTCAGCATATAAAAGCCCTCCCCAAAGACTTCATGGCTGAAAGAAAATTCGGATACGACTTCTCCCACAATAGATACCTGGTTGTTTTCAATGATCTTATCTGACATATTTTTGTTCTCCCTTCTGTTTGACGAAGTGTCTCTTTTCGTATTTTGTCTATAATATATATTCAGCACCTCTTCCAAATATTCCAGAATTTTAAAATTTTATTCAATTTTTTTCCAGAATATGCTTTTCCTGACCTGTATTTTTTCTAAAATGCTTGTTTTCCCCGAAAAATGTGATACACTATTAAACTTGTAGACAGATAAAAGATCAGGCAGACTCTTTCAGGCCTGATTTGAGGGTCAAGTACACATGTTCATTAGACCCCTGAAGATAAAAATGAAGATAAATATAAAGATGAGGACAGAATTTATGAAACGTGAAGACGTAAGAAACATAGCAATCATTGCCCATGTAGATCATGGCAAAACAACACTGGTGGACGAACTTCTGAAGCAGAGCGGCGTCTTCCGTGCCAATCAGGAGATAGCAGAGCGTATAATGGACTCCAACGATATCGAACGGGAACGAGGAATCACGATCCTGTCCAAAAATACGGCTGTCTTCTATAAAGATGTAAAAATCAATATTGTGGACACCCCCGGCCATGCAGATTTCGGCGGCGAAGTGGAGCGGGTGCTGAAGATGGTAGACGGCGTCATCCTGGTGGTGGACGCTTTTGAAGGCTCCATGCCGCAGACGAAATTCGTGCTGAAAAAAGCGCTGGAACTGGATCTTCCGGTCATTGTCTGCATCAACAAAATTGACCGGCCGGAAGCCCGCCCGTCGGAAGTCATCGACGAGGTTCTGGAACTTCTAATGGATCTGGACGCCTCCGACGAACAGCTTGACTGTCCCTTTGTATTTGCATCCGCCAAGGGCGGCTACGCAACCCTCGATCTGAAAGAAGAAGCGAAGGACATGACGCCTCTCTTTGATACGATTCTCGACTACATCCCGGCTCCGGAAGGCGATCCGGAAGCCTCGACTCAGGTTCTGATCAGTACCATTGACTATAACGAATATGTAGGACGAATCGGTGTGGGCAAAGTGGACAACGGAAATGTCAGCGTCAATCAGGAAGTAGTCATTGTCAACCACCACGAACCGGACAAGATCAAGAAGGTGAAGATCAGCAAACTGTATGAATTTGACGGACTGAATAAAGTCCCCGTAAATACTGCCTCTGTCGGTTCCATCGTAGCCATCTCCGGCATTGCGGATCTGCATATCGGAGATACCCTGTGCGCTCCGGAAGCCCCGAACGCCATTCCGTTTCAGAAGATCTCCGAGCCGACAATCGCCATGCAATTTAATGTGAACGACAGCCCTCTGGCCGGCACCGAGGGAAAATACGTTACTTCCCGGCACTTAAGAGACCGCCTGTTCCGGGAGCTGAATACCGATGTAAGCCTGCGTGTGGAAGAAACGGAAAACACGGACAGCTTTAAAGTGTCCGGCCGCGGTGAGCTGCATCTGTCCGTCCTGATCGAAAACATGCGCCGGGAAGGATATGAATTCTCCGTCAGCAAAGCAGAGGTTCTCTACCATTATGATGAAAAAGGAAAAAGGCAGGAACCGATGGAACTCGCTTATGTGGATGTGGATGATGAATATGCAGGCAGCGTAATCCAGAAACTTGGCGAACGCAAAGGAGAGCTTCTCAACATGCATACCAATAACAGTGGTTCCACCCGGCTGGAATTCTCCATTCCCTCCCGGGGTCTCATCGGTTATCGGGGCGAATTTATGACGGACACCAAGGGAACCGGGGTACTGAACACCATTTTCAACGGCTATGAACCCTACAAAGGCGATATCCAGTACCGCAAACAGGGCTCTCTGATTGCTTTTGAATCCGGTGAATCCATCACTTATGGGCTGTTCAATGCTCAGGAACGCGGCACGCTGTTTATTGGTCCTGGAGAAAAGGTCTACTCCGGCATGGTTGTCGGACAGAATGGCAAGACTGATGACATCGAGCTCAATGTCTGCAAGACCAAAAAACTGACCAATACCCGCTCTTCCAGCGCGGACGAAGCTTTGAAGCTCACGCCCCCAAGAGTCTTAAGTCTGGAACAGTGCCTGGAGTTCATCGACACCGACGAGCTTCTGGAGATCACACCGAAATCTTTACGGATCCGCAAAAAGATTCTGGATCCCACCATGCGGAAACGGGCGGCCATGCGGAAGGAAAACGTATAAAATTATTCGGGAAATGTGGCTGAAAACAGCCGGGATTGACGTCTCGATTATCATAACATAAGAAATGGGAAAATGCAACCGCTCTGACCCGTCTGAAGGTCTTTCGGATTCGGATTCCCGTCATGAAATTGTTCAAAAAAGGGTATCACAAAATCATTCGGTCAGAATGATGAAGTGATCCCCTTTTTTCAATAAAAATCTCTTATTTTACAAATACCTGCAGAATACTTAAAAAGTACACACCACGGTCTCATTCTGCACTGCATTGATTCCGCTGACCAGCTTCATACCCGGGAGATCGTCGGAATTGGTCACGATCAGAATACAGTCCGTGGCGAGCCCTTTCCGTTCCACCAGCGCTTTGTCAAACTCCAGCAGCGCGTCGCCCTGCTTTACTTTCTTTCCCTGCCTGACCAGCACTTTGAATCCTTCTCCGTTCAGGGATACCGTATCCAGTCCGATATGGAGAAGCAACTCCGCTCCGTTGTTCACCGTGATGCCGACGGCATGGCTGGTCTGCGCCACCATGGAGATCTCTCCGCTGCAGGGCGCCGTGATCACCTGTCCCTCAGGACGGATCGCAATCCCGTCTCCCAGCGCCTTTGACGAAAAGACCGGGTCCGCCACCTCCGAAACCGGGATCACCTGTCCCGACACGATCGCTCTCAGCTCTTTTACCGGTTCCTCTTTCTCTTTCTTTTTGAAAAATCCCATTTTTTTAATCTCCTAATTTAAGTTCCGCATCTGTCCTCACTTCGCCCCAGTATCTGGAAGGATTTTTCCTCACTTCGTTCCGTAAAACCCTTCCGGGGCTGCATTCGGACAGATGCTGTATTTATTTCTGTATGTTCCAAAAACGAAGCTCCGCTCCCGGAGCCTCCACTTCCGCACGGTACGTATCCGGATAATATCTGGTGGAAAAGACGGCCTCTCCGCCGTTTAAAAACACCTCCACAGACGATACATCCGCCAGAATCTTTACCTCCCAAAGCTTTGGAAGCTCTGCGCACCGCATGCTCCTCCCTCCGGAGACGCCCTCCTTATCCGTGTGCAGAAAATACATCCGAAAACAGCCTTCCCGGTATTCCAGCGCCAGCTCTTCTGCCAGCACCGCCCGGAATCCGGCCTCCGAAATGTACTTCACGTCCACTTCAAATGTCTTGATCTGTTCTTTGTGCAGCCTGTCCCCGACCGTACAGACCAGTTCTTTCTTTTCGTCCAGTTCCCGCACCGGATTTTGCAGAAGCATCCCGTCCTTCTCCGTGATCTCCCGGGGAAAGGTAAAGCAGTGCTGCCAGCCGTCCGCCAGCGTCTGATTCGTGTGCTCCGGGCAGTCTGGCATTCCCATCCAGCCGATCTGGATCAGCCTGTCATCCTCCGTCCGGAAGCTCTGGGGCGCATAAAAGTCAAAACCGTAATCCCACAGATGGTACTCCGACAACTGATATTCACCCAGAAGATCTCCTTCTACGTAAAAATAACCGGACTGGTAGACATTTTTATTCTTCCATTCTTCGCCTGTGAGTCCCTGCACGGAAGCGGACAGCCCCTTCTTCCCGCCGATCTCTACATATTCCGGGCACTCCCACATATAGCCGAATGTTTCCCGGGTAGTAATCTGCCGGAAATACGTCCATTTTTCCTTATCGGAGGAGACGAACAAAAGCGCTGCGCCCTGGTCCTCCTTTGTCCTGGCTCCCTGGATCATGTAATAGTAGTCCCCTGTCTTCCACACTTTGGGATCTCTCACATGACAGGTCACAGACTCCGGGTAATCACCGTTGCGCATCAGAAGTTTTTTGGGGCTGAAGGTCTTCCCGTCCTCACTGACCGTCAGGACCGTATTCCCCTCTCTGCCTGCATGGATGTAATCATAATTTCCGTCCAGTTTTACATTTCCGGTATAATAGAGATACATCCTGCCGTCCTCGACAAACGCATTTCCGGAATATACGCCGTGGCAGTCAAAGGGCGTATCCGGATACAGCGCTACACCCTCCTGCCTCCAGTCCACCATATTTTCACTGGTGCAGTGCCCCCACAGCTTGAGGCCGCCTTCGGCGTCAAAGGGGGAATACTGATAAAACGCGTGGCAGACCCCCTGAAACACGCAGAGCCCGTTGGGATCGTTGAGCCAGCCGGTCACCGGCATCAGATGAAAATGCTGCCGGAACCGGTCCGTCCCACTCGCCATCTGCTCCACAAGTTCGGTCTGTTTTTTCAGATCTTTTGCCAATACATTCATATTTCTGCTCCTGACATATGTCATCCTCTGCCGCCGGCAGGTCCTGAGACTACCGGGGAAGCTTCCAGTTGATCGTGGACGCCCTCGCCACGACCCGGGTCTCCAGTTCATAGAGCTGAGGCTCCGTCTTCTGCCGGATCTGCCCAAGAAGAACTTCCACCGCCTTCTTCCCGATCTCCTCCAGAGGCTGCGCCAGAGAGGTCAGCTTCGGCGTCGCTTCCTTCGCCAGAAGGGAGTTGTCGAACCCCGCCACCGCAATATCCCGCGGAATCGAGTATCCAAGATCCGTCAGAGCCGCCATGGCTTCGCAGGCCGTGATATCGTCATTTGCAAAAAAAACTTCGCTTTGGATTCCATGAACCGCCGCGTATTTTTTTACATTTTCATATACCTGCGTCGCGTTCATATTTTCCGGCGGATCGCATTCGATGACGTCTGCAACCGTGGCCTGATTCGCCAGAAGATACTCCCGAAAGCCTGCGTATTTTCTGGCGGAAATACTTCTGGAGACCGGGCCGATATAACCCATCTTCTGAAACCCCACATTCAGAAAATGCTTCGCCATCTGTACGCCGCCGTCATAATGGTTGATAAAGACCGAATGGAATCCTTCCATCCTCTTCGTAATCATGGTAACCGGAAGGTTGACTCTCCGGTAAGAAGCAGCGCTTTGTTCCACCGATACCGGAACCGCGATAATCCCGTCCGCTTTCCGCTGTTTTAATTCCGTCAGAATATTCCGCTCTTTTTCCAGGTTTCGTCTGGTATTGCAGATGATGACATTATAGCCTTCATAAAATGCCTGATTTTCAATTGCTTCTATAATCTCGCTGAAAAAGGGGTAGGCGATCTCGGGGACCATGACCCCGATCAGACTGGTACTGTTCCCTGCCAGACTCTGCGCGATCAGATTCGGCTCATAGCCCAGCTTATCCACCCAGTTCAGCACATTCTTTCTGGTAGCCGCCGTCACAGACGGATGATTGGAGAGCACCCGGGACACCGTCGCCCGGGAGACTCCCGCCTTTTCTGCAACATCCTGCATACTTGCTGCCATATTGATTCACATCCTTCTAAAACATTTGCCCCGCCCCGCCTGCCCCACGCATGGACAGGCAGGGGCCATTTGGAGCATACCTGCATCTATTTTAGAAGATTCGTCCTCAATAGTCAATCATCTGCTTTCGTCCGCCCGGCAAAACAGTAACAGTTCAGCCTTCGGCTTCCCTGTTACGGAATCTGCCCATTCCAAATCGCCTTCGGCGAGGGGCAGATTCCCCTGGCTCAATTTACGTGTTTTCACGGACTTTGCAGTAAATGCATAGTCCTGGGCTAAACTGTTACACAAAACAGCCATTGTCTGGAATACGCGTCGGTCCGGATTTTTCCCGGTGAGAGCCCTACGTTCATAAGCTCCCGGCCGGTATAGATCCGGCCGTCTTCCTCCGACCGATACCTGGCGTCCGGACACAGCCCGGTAAGCTTTAAGCGCTTTGACACAGTGTTCGGACTGGCAAGCATCCGGACATAGGTGCACAGAACCTGTCTCCCGTCCTCGCTTACGTGCATCCAGGCATATTCATTCCCGGACGCAAGGCCCTTCAGACGATACAGCGTCCCGAGCTGCACGAGGGGTCTTACCTTCTTGTAAAAGGCCACTTCCTCTGCGATCTTCTTTTTTTCCTCCTCATCGATCCGGTTCAGGTTCAGTTCCAGTCCCAGATTGCCCCAGGAGGCCACAGCCGTCCGGGTCCTGAGACTTTCCTGCCGGCCGGTCTGATGGTTGGGAACCTCCGATATATGACATCCCATGACCAGCGACGGATAGATAAGGGAGCTTCCGTACTGCATCCGAAGCCGCTCCATGGCGTCGGTATCGTCGCTGATCCATACCTGAGGCATATAATACAGCATCCCCGGATCACAGCGTCCGCCGCCGCCCGCGCAGCTTTCGAAGAGAACCTCCGGAAACCTGCCCGTCAGCGTCTCCATCACCCGGTACAGCCCCAGCATATAGCGGTGCGCCTGCTCCTTCTGGCGGTCTGCACTCAGATACCCGGAACCCATATTGGTGAAATTGCGGTTCATATCCCATTTTACATACACAATATGGCAGCTTCCGAGAATCCTGCTGATGCTCTCGATGATATAGTCGCACACCGCCGGATTGCTCAGATCCAGGACGTACTCATCTCTGGACATTTCCAGCCTCCGCCCCTGCACCTGCATCACCCACTCCGGATGCGCCCGGTACAGATTGCTGTCCGGAGACACCATCTCCGGCTCAAACCAGAGTCCGAAGGCGATCCCCTTTTCCTCGATCTCCCGGATCAGCTCCGAAAGGTTCCCGCCGAGCTTTTCCTCATTGGGCACCCAGTCTCCCACCGAAGACGTGGTATCGTTTCGTTTTCCGAACCACCCGTCATCCAGTACGAAAAGCTCCGCTCCCACCCCGGCCGCTTCCTCCGCCAGCGACACCAGGCTTTCTTTGTGAAAATCAAAGTAGTTCGCTTCCCAGCTGTTCAGAAGCACCGGACGCTCCCGGCGGGCATACCGCGCGGGGATCAGACAGTCCCGGTACAGCTTGTGGAAGATCCGGGACATCCGCCCCAGGCCCTGTCCGGAATAGACCATCACCGTCTCCGGCGCCTGAAAGCGCTCCCCCGGCAGCAGGGTCCATGCAAAATCAAAAGGATGGATTCCCATCTGAAAGCGGGTATTCTGATGCATATCCACTTCCGCACTGACCTGAAAATTGCCGCTGTAGACAAAGTTCATGGCGTAAACAGTCCCGTGGTTTTCATCTGTCTCCGGAGAGACCAGCGCCGCAAACGGATTCTGACCGTGTCCTCCGGCTCCCCGGGTACTGCCAACAGACTGCACACCCTGCTCCAGGCGCCGTCTTTTGATCTGAAATTCCCTGGCCCAGGCCCCCGCCAGATGCAGAAAATCAAAATCACAGCTCAGAAGATCCACACTGGCGGAACACAGCTTCTCAATCTTCATCTTCTCCCTGCCTTTATATTCCACAGCTACCGACTGGGTGATGGCGTCGTGGGACTCATAGACCGTGAACGTCAGCGTCACCTCTACCTCTTTCACTTCATCGAACAGTACCAGCTCCAGCACCTGGCTGTCGTCCGCTGAACGGACGGACGGCAGCCCTGAAAGTTTTCCCTTTCCCTTATGGATTCCATGGGACCGGTAACGCAGATCTGTGATTCTGGACCCGTCCTCGTAAGCGAAGGCGAAGGCGGGTTCCCGCAGATCAGAGTACCCGTGAGACGGATAGATCTGAGGCATCTGTTCCAGCTTAAAATCCTTCTGTCCGTTGGCGTCCGCCAGATAACTGCCTCTGGTGATATCCGAGATCACATATCGGATATCCGTACATTCGATTCTCCCTCCCCAGTAGGGAACGAACACATAACCGCTCCCTGTGATCTGCAGCACCAGAGAAGTGCCGCAGGTATTCAAAAACAGCAGCTTTTCTCCTGCTTCCTTTTCCAGTATCCCGATCATACGCAGTTCTCCTTATTGAAGTTCCGCATCCGCCCTCACTCCGCCCCCGATGTCTGGAAGTATTTTCCTTCACTTCGTTCCGTAAAATCCTTCCGGGGCTGCGTTCGCGCAGATGCTGTTTTCTTTATTCAAGTTCCGCATCCGCCCTCACTCCGCCCCCGATGTCTGGAAGTATTTTCCTTCACTTCGTTCCGTAAAATCCTTCCGGGGCTATGTTCGGGCAGATGCTGTTTTTTATAAACCAGATATTTCCTTGGTTCTGACATCACTCTTCCATGACTTCTTTGGGCACTGCGAACATCCAGGTGAGCGCAAAAGCGCATGCAAAGGTAGCCGCCGCCAGAAGGATATACATCACCAGCTGGTTCGTGGAATAAATGTACAGAAGGATTCCCGGTATCGTGGTGATTCCGTTGCCGCTTCCCTGCATTCCCAGAAGCATGGCGATCATGCCGGCCGCACCGTTGACGCAGCAGCTTAAGATAAACGGCTTCAGGCCGTAGCGGAGAATGACGCCGAACAGAGCCGGCTCTCCGATTCCCAGAAGCGCGGACGCCGTGGCGCTGGGGCCGATGGCCCGTACTTCCTTCTTCTTCGCTTTTAAAGAAATGGCCAGACAGACCGCTGAGGAAGAGAAGCCGCACATGCAGAGGATGGCATTAAAGGGGTTGAACCCGGTGCTGGCCAGCAGACTGATCTCCAGCATATTGAAGATGTGGTGCACACCGGTGAGGGTGATGATGGACCAGAAGAATCCAACAAACGCTCCGCCCAGTCCAAGCGGCAGGTTTAAGCCTGCTTCCACGACTGCCAGCAGCACATTTTCAAAGGCATGCAGAAGCGGTCCGATCACGACCAGAGACAGCACCAGCATGATCAGCAGTACCAGAAACGGCGTAATCATAAAGTCAAAGGTCGCCGGTACGGTTTTGCGGAGCTTTTTCTCCAGTTTGCTGCCGATCACGCCTGCGACGAAGGCCGGAAGGATGCTGCCCTGATAGCCGACAATCGGAATAAAGCCGAACAGGTACAGAGGCGTTACGCCGCTTGCCGGATCCGCCACCGAATAGGCGTTGGGCAGAGAACCGTTGACCAGCATCAGGCCAAGAATCAGACCCAGCACCGGAGAGCCGCCGAACACCCGGAAGGTGGACCAGCAGACAATGGCCGGAAGAAAGGCAAAGGTCGTCCCGGACAGAACGTCCACCAGCACACTGAACGTCTGAGGCACATCCGCCACGCTCATGCCCAGCAGAGACAGGAAGTTATTGTTTAAAAGAGCTCCTTTTAAGCCCAGGAACAGACCGGTCGCCACCAGAGCCGGGATAACCGGAACAAACACGTCTCCGAAGGTACGGATGGCCTTCTGGAGCTGATTCTTTCCGTCCATCTTCGCTTCTTTGGCTTCGCTTGCGGTCGTCTCGCTGATTCCGTGCTTTAAGACCTCGTCATAGACACGGTTCACATGTCCGGTTCCGAAGATGATCTGGAACTGGCCTGCCGTGAAAAAGGTTCCCTTCGCTCCCTCGATATTGCCGATTCCCTCTTCGTCGATGATCTCCCGATCCACAACGATGATTCTTAAACGTGTCGCACAGTGGGCCACGGATTTGATGTTTTCCTGCCCGCCGATGCATTTGATCACATCTTCTGCAATCTTTGAATAATTGTAAGCCATAATATCCTCCTTCATCATATTTTCATGTTACATTTTTGTTCATTATGTACTCGCGTTCATTATGTTCATAATGTAACACGGAATCCGGGAAATGTCAATAGGGAACAACATAAAAAATACAAAAAATCAGGGGCCGCCACCTGCCGTGATGCCCCTGTCAAACCTTAAAAACTTTGATTTCACTATGCACAGTTTCCCGGCTGCTCCCCCGATTTTGTATAACTGTCAGGAAAAGAGAAGTATTTGGGGCTGCCGCTTTTTTCTTTCTATGCTTCCTTTGCCGCACCGGTTTTCTGCGCGCTTAACTTTTTGTACGTGCTGACATACAAAACAGCGGCAAACAATATCGAAAGGATGTCGGCTACCGGCTGCGCCCAAACCAGTCCGGTAAGTCCCAGGACTGCTTTCAGAAGGAACAGGACGGGAATGAAAATGATTCCCTGTCTGCTCAAATTGATAACCAGAGAAGCTGTGGCTGCTCCCATAGCCTGTAAAGCGTTGGTAAGGACATAGAACACGCCGAAAATGGGACTCGTTGTAAGTAAGATTTTCGCAAACTGGACGGCGTAATCAAAGGCTGTCACATCCGCTAAAAATGCACTGACGATTTGATTTGTAAACAGGTAGCAGATCACGGTCAGGACAACGCCTAAAATGAAGGAAAAAATGAAAGAGAACTTAAACACGTCCTTGAACCGTTTCCATAGCTTTGCGCCTACACAATATCCCAGCAGAGGCTGTACGCCCTGCCCCAGTCCAATACATACCATGCCTGTTATCGTTACCACTTTCATCGCGACGCCCATTCCGGCAATCGCCATATCGCCGTATTCTGCCATTTGGCTGTTGATAATGATTTGTGAAACGCTCATCAGCACAGAGCCTAATGCGGCGGGTACGCCAATGGCAAGCACGTTGCTGCAAACCTTTTCCCTTAGGGTAAAATCTTTCAGCCGGACACTAAGGCTTGATTTTCCACGGAGAAAACAGGAAATGTAATATCCTGCCCCGAACACGTTCCCGATCACGGTGGCGATAGCAGCTCCGGCGATATTCCACCCAAAACCTAAAATCATGATCGGATCAAGGATTACATTCAGCAAATTTCCTAAAAGCTGCCCCATCATGGCTTTTCCCGATTCTCCCTCTGTACGGATCACATTGGAATA
>Ga0137306_101739_pt1 | contig 20788 bp, 20 predicted proteins | sample Inofroosms_March_FD_97187 | JGI IMG/M metagenome (GOLD analysis project Ga0137306, IMG submission 97187) | Mouse cecal microbial communities from Vienna, Austria - N-Acetylneuraminic and N-Acetylglucosamine D2O microcosms_March | ecosystem: Host-associated > Mammals > Digestive system > Large...
GAACTCGGTACGTGCCATATCGGCGCCGCCCAGACGTCCAGAAACGGAACTCTTAATTCCCAGTGCTCCTGCTTTCATGCTTCTGCCCATGCAGGATTTCATTGCACGACGGAAGGAAACACGATTCTCTAACTGTAAAGCGATATTTTCAGCTACCAACTGAGCATCTTTGTCTGGTCTCTTTACTTCTTTAATATCTACTACTAATTTTTTATCTGTATACTTCTGAAGCTCTGCTTTTACCTTTTCAATCTCAGCGCCGCCTTTTCCAATTACAACGCCTGGCTTTGCGGTATAAAGAATTACTTTTACGCGGTCAGAAGCTCTCTCAATCTCAATCTTAGAAACACCTGATGCATATAATTTCTTCTTCAGAAATGACCTGATGTTATAGTCCTCTACCAAAAAATCTGCAAAATCTGATTCCGCATACCATTTGGAATCCCAATCCTTGATAATTCCAACTCTTAAACCATGAGGATTCACTTTCTGTCCCATGTTTGCCCTCCTATCTTTCATCCAGCACAATTGTAATATGGCTCATTCTCTTCTCAATTCTGTAAGCCCTGCCCTGTGCCCTTGGTTTAACTCTTTTCATTGTTGGTCCTTTGTTTGCGTAACACTCTGCAATATAAAGGTTCTCTGCATCCAATCCATTATTATTCTCTGCATTGGCAACCGCAGATTTCAGTAGTTTCTCTATCACGCTTGATGCATATCTGGGATTATAAGCCAGGATAGCCAATGCAGTCCGCACATCTTTTCCGCGAATTGCATCCAGTACGAAACAAGCCTTCTGAACAGACACTCTGGCATAAGATAACTTTGCAGAGGGCCTGGTATCTTTCTGTGCATTTCTCTCTCTCTTAATTTGACTTCTATGTCCTTTAGCCATGAATGAAACCTCCTTTCAGATTCTTTTGATTAACGGACTTTCGATTTCTTTTCGTCTTTTCCATGTCCGCGGTAAGTTCTTGTCGCAACAAACTCACCAAGCTTATGTCCAACCATATCTTCTGTCACATATACTGGCACATGTTTTCTGCCGTCATGTACCGCAAAAGTATGACCTACAAACTGCGGGAAAATCGTAGAACGGCGAGACCAGGTCTTGATCACGCTTTTTTCTCCTGCTGCGTTCATAGCATCTACTTTTTTCAATAAACTTGCATCAGCAAATGGTCCTTTTTTCAGTGAACGAGCCATAATTTAACCTCCTTGATTTGGTCCCGCTTATCGGGCAAACCTTGTGCCCGCGGGTACCTCCTGTTATTTCAATGCCCTACCGTCTCTTCTTCTGACGATCAGCTTATTCGATGCTTTATTCTTCTTTCTGGTCTTAAGGCCAAGCGCAGGTTTACCCCACGGTGTACATGGACCCGGACGTCCAATACCAGTCTTGCCCTCTCCACCTCCATGCGGATGGTCGTTGGGGTTCATAACAGAACCTCTGACTGTTGGGCGGATACCCATATGACGTTTACGTCCTGCCTTACCGATCTTTACAAGGTTGTGGTCTGTATTGCCCACTACACCAATGGTTGCCCTACAGATAATTGGCACCATACGCATCTCGCCAGAAGGAAGTCTCAAGGTGGCATATTTGCCCTCTTTCGCCATCAACTGCGCGCTGTTTCCTGCTGAACGAACAAGCTGTCCTCCCTTGCCAGGATATAACTCGATGTTGTGTACCTGTGTACCAACCGGGATATTCTCAAGCGGCAGACAGTTACCGATTCGAATCTCAGCGTCTGGTCCATTCATAATCTTCATGCCGTCTTTCAAGCCCTCTGGAGCAATAATATATGATTTTTCGCCGTCTACATAGCAAATCAGCGCAATATTTGCTGTTCTATTCGGATCATATTCAATTCCAACAACAGTTGCTGGTATGCCATCTTTCTTATTACGCTTAAAATCAATAATTCTATATTTTCTTCTGGAACCGCCGCCACGGTGCCTTACTGTAATTTTACCCTGATTATTACGACCGGATCTCTTCTGAAGGGAAACTAACAGAGATTTCTCTGGTGTTTTCTTTGTAATCTCAGAAAAATCAGAACCAGTCATATTTCTTCTTGAAGGTGTATATGGGTTATATGTCTTAATTCCCATTGTGGTTCTCCTTTCTATAATCCCGCAAAAATTTCAATTTCACTGCTGTCCTCTGTCAGCTGGACAATTGCTTTTTTGCTCTTTGCCGTTTTCCCAACTACCATGCCTCTTCTCTTCCTTTTGCCGCCGATATTCATGGTATTCACGCTCTTCACCTTGGTTCCCTCGAACATCTTCTCCACAGCTTCTTTGATCATGGTCTTGTTAGCTTCTGGATGTACCAGAAATGTATATTTCTTTTCCGCCATTGCGTTCATACTTTTTTCTGTAACGACTGGTTTGAGGATTACGTCATAATATTGTACATTTGCCATTATGCATACACCTCCTCGATGGTTGCCACTGCGTCCTTAGTTACTACTACAGTATCATATTTCATAATATCATATACATTGATTGTATTGGTCAGTGCTGTCTTAACTGCTGGAATATTTCTTGCAGACATCACTACATTTTCATCATTGTCATTGAGGATTACAAGCGCTTTATTTACTTTTAAGTTATTTAACACTTCCTGAAATCTCTTGGTCTTGATGCCATCTAGTTTCAGATCGTCAACTACAATAAATTTACTTTCATTTACTCTGGAAGTCAGTGCAGATTTGAGTGCTGCCCGCTTCTCTTTCTTATTCAATTTAAAAGAATAATCTCTTGGCTTCGGAGCAAATACCACTCCGCCGCCTTTCCATTGCGGTGCCCTGATGGAACCCTGTCTTGCATGTCCTGTTCCTTTCTGCCTCCAAGGTTTTTTACCACCGCCACGAACTTCAGAACGTGTCTTCGCCTTCTGCGTTCCCTGGCGATTGTTTGCAAGCTGCTGTACGACTGCCATATGCACCAGATGTTCATTGATTTCAACACCGAACACTGCATCGTTCAGCTCAAGGCTTCCAACTTCATTGCCTTCCATATTATAAATAGCTACGTTAGCCATTTTAAGTTCCTCCTTTCAATTTCCCGCCATCTCTTTGGCATCAACGGATAGTCGCCGGTTTATTTGCCAGCCAGACTATTTTGCTGCTTTTACAGTTTCTTTCACTGTCACCAAAGACTTCTTTGGTCCTGGCACAGAACCTTTCACCAAAAGCAGGTTGTTCTCAGCGTCCACCTTAACGATCTCCAGATTCTGTACTGTCACCTTGACAGAACCCATGTGACCAGGCATCCCTTTGCCCTTAAATACCCTGCTTGGGCTGGAACATGCACCATTGGAACCCTGATGGCGATGGAACTTAGAGCCGTGCGCCATAGGCCCTCTGTGCTGCCCATGTCTCTTAATAGCTCCCTGGAATCCCTTTCCTTTGGAAATTGCAGTGGCATCAATCTTATCACCCTCTGCAAAAATATCTGCTTTGATCTCTGCTGCCAATTGATATTCATCAGCATTATCAAGTTTAAATTCTTTTACAAATCTCTTGCCCGGCACACCTGCCTTGTCAAAATGTCCTTTTTCAGCTTTTGTCAGTCCATGTCTATGTCTGATTTCCTTCTTACCATTGGCATCTTTGTTTACAGTCTTTTCTTTCTTGTCAACAAAGCCAACCTGAACTGCACTATATCCGTCGTTCTCTACGGTTTTAATCTGAGTTACGACACATGGTCCAGCCTGCAATACAGTAACTGGTACTAATACACCATCTGTGTTGAAGATTTGAGTCATTCCGACTTTGGTAGCTAAAATCGCTTTCTTCATTTCTTTCCCTCCTGTTTTCTCTACAGCGGAACGCTTCATACCCATTCCTCAGGCAGCGGAAACGTTCATCCTAGAACAGCCTATTTTTAACACTTGGCGAGGTATTTTCGAGCCTAGTGTGAATGTACACCCTTGTGATGTTACATTTACTTATATTAATAAACCCTTCAGGATTGTTGCTTTACTTATTTTTCATTTTAATATCAATATATACACCTGCTGGCATCTCCAATCTGGACAATGCATCCACTGTCTTCTGGGTTGGTGTAATGATATCAATCAGTCTCTTATGAGTTCTCTGCTCAAACTGTTCTCTGGAATCCTTATATTTGTGAACCGCTCTTAAGATAGTTACTACTTCTTTCTTAGTGGGAAGCGGTACTGGTCCACTCACCTGTGCCCCATTCTTCTTTACAGTTTCAATAATTTTCTTAGCAGATGCATCCACTAACTGATGGTCATATGCCTTCAGTGTGATTCTCATTACTTGACTTGCCATAAAAAAAGTCGCCTCCTTTTCGCACTTTACCTCAGTACGACAAGTGGTGACTGTACACTTTTCCGTGTGTGTCATATATCTTACACACCGTCTCTGCCATGATGCAGAACTCTTATTTGTGATACAGTGACTTGCCGCCAGTTTCCTAACTTGACATTCGCTCCACGGAAAAACCTGCCTTTTATCTAGCAGCAACCTCTCGCTTCAACGCTATCATGTCACAGCACGTATTAGTATATAGCATATTTTCATAAAATGCAAGTACTTTTTTTGTGAAAGTGTACTATGTAACATTTTTTGGTTATAATTTACTTTTTATTTTAAAATTTAAAAATACAACAAAAAAACTCTTGCAATCGAAAGATTCATATGTTATAATTTATTAGCGTTAGGACAAGTAAGGATTTGTCATTATATCTGGATGGATTCCCGAGTGGCCAAAGGGGGCAGACTGTAAATCTGTTGGCACCGCCTTCGAAGGTTCGAATCCTTCTCCATCCACTTACCGGAAAAGATCGTTGAGATATTTCAGCGATCTTTTTTAATTTCAAAATCCACAACGCAAAAATTTTACATTTGTTTTGGAATAAAACGGACAATTCCGCTTTAACACCCTATCCCCCTTATTCATAATGGCACTGGACATTTCGTGCAAATCAGAAAAGGGATAAAACCAAATTGTTTCATCCCTTTTCTGACGCCTTATTATATAGAAACGTTCCGTCAGCTTATGAAGACACCCATCTTATTATTCTAAAATCAATTTCACGCAACCATAGATTCCCGCATCATTTCCCAGAGAAGCAAGTGCAAATCTGGTATCTTTACAGGAGGAAAACGCCGCTCTTCGATAATATTTCTCAACAGCATCCAACAATGGCTTTCCTGCTTTGGAGACTCCTCCGCCGATCACAAAAACTTCTGGATCTGCAACACAAGCAATATTGCTCAGTGCACTGCCCAAAATCCGTGCAAATTTCTCCACAATCTCTTCTGCTGCTGCATCTTGCTGCTTATAGGCATCAAACACTGACTTAGCAGAAATCTCCTCCTCATCCAGCAAAGATTTTTGATGCTCCTTCGCCAAATATTCATTCGCCAGACGAGTAATGCCAGTTGCGGACGCATACTGCTCCAGACAACCCCTTCTGCCACAATTACAGGAAATCGTTTCATGAGGATTTACTGTGATATGACCAATCTCACCACCTGCACCGTTGCTTCCTGATACAATCTTCCCATCAATAATAATTCCGCCCCCAACACCTGTGCCAAGCGTCACCATCACCACATTTTTACAGCCTTTGCCGCCGCCCTGCCACATCTCACCCAAAGCCGCTACATTAGCATCATTTCCAGCCTCTGCCCGCATACCATCCATCAGCTTTTGCATTTCTTGCGATACATTGATATCTTTCCATCCCAAATTTACACATACAGGCACCACTCCATCTGCACGCACTGGTCCAGGCAGGCCAATTCCTATCCCCTCAATTTCTTCCCTTTCAATACCTTTCTGTGAAAACTTCTGATTTAGAGACGCCGCAATATCCGTTAGAATATTTTTTCCCTGCTCTTGGGTATTTGTAGGAATTTCCCATTTTTCCACGATCTCACCAGTCGTATGAAACAGTCCAATTTTACAGGTTGTCCCACCGATATCCACACCAAACCCATATTTCTTCATTTTTTATACCAAGCCTCAACGAAAATACTTGCATTTTCATTTGAGGCGCAAACACAAAGAGTGAAAGATGTGTGTTTGACTTTATCCTTTCTTCTTTTTTTCTTTCACTTTTTCCACCTTTCTGCACATTTTCAGCTCAAACAAGCAATTAGCGCAATAACATTATTTCTTTGGCAGCAACACGCCATATTTCATTTCCTGATCTCTTGGCAACGTTGCGCCAATTGTGCTCTCTATAAAATCAAAATACCCATTGGAACCCATGCGCTTGCCCCAGGACTGAACCGAATCCCGCATTCGAAGCAGACAGATAACCGCTTCTTTATAAAACGCTCTTAATTCCTCTCTGTTACTCAGATCAATCACATCTCTCAGTTCCAGTTGCTTTCTGAGTTCCTCATTTGTAAATGGATCGAACGCCATCAAAAGCGCATGTACAAGCCTTTGATTATCCTCAGATTGAAATGCATCCAGCTCATATGTTTCTCCCGAGAGATAACTCTTAATCTGAAACAAAGCAAGTGGAATCGCTTCTGACAGCCTGCGGCTGTTGGAGGCTGGATATTGCCAATAGATTTTCAGCAGATTTCCCTCCATTGGAAAAAGCATCCCTGTATGGTTTTCCTCATCACCTTTTTTGATTTTACCAAATTCTCTTTCCATCTGTTGGCAAATCTTATCAAACTGATATTGTCCGACCTTAATGCCCATGTTTTTCCTCCTGTATCTGACGGTTATTCTCTGAATAACAATAACATTTCCACAATCTAGTTACAATTATAAAAAAATTATATTTGATTCCAATTTTTGTGTCAAGCAAATTACAGTTTAGTTTCCTCTGACCAAACATCTTTTCAAATCCTTATTATTTTCGATACATCTTCCACAATCTATTCTCCCTGTAGCCTGGAACAATCTGCGACCAAGAAGATGCACCAATCTCCCCTAAATATCGATTTGTGTAGGCAAAGGTCTGTTTGGAATCCATATATTTAAACACATTAAAGGCTTCCTTTCCCAAAATCCCCATCCGAAGTCCCATAGCAACTTCTACCGGATCATCAGAATAACTACGAATAATAAAGGCATCTATCATCGGGTTGCAGGCTGCAATATAATAGCTATAAGCAATCGCTGCCGCTTGAACTGAATTTCCTGGAACAGAAGAAAATCCCTGTTCTGATAAAATTACGCGCACAGAAGGGCCGTAAGTATCTCTGATAAAATTAGTCAATACATGTATATTATCCATTGTGATAGAAGGTGTCGTCCACACATCGCCTGTGGCTCCGCCTCCATTCCAAAATCTTGTATCTGTCAGAGGAAACGAATAGGCATGATATGCCAGATTCCAATTGAGCCCGCTCTGAATACGTTTCAGATATCGAGGAAAGTTCATCACCACCTGCCTAGCTGAATAACGTCTTTTGCCAGTCGCATTCCAATAATTGTCTGTACAAATAAAAATATGGGCATTGGCATACTGGCTCTTAATACCAAAATAGAGAGATCGGAAGGTATAGGCATAAGTTTCAAAGTACTCTTTATCTGTCATACTTCCTGCACAATTCCAGTCACCAGGATTATTGACTTCATTTCCCAAAATCCAATTGGAGACATAACAATCCTTTTGACTAAATACCATACCCAAATAACAGAACATCGCCTCCATTCTCTCTCTGGCCTGCTTCTCATAAATATTCCAGCTATAGAAAGCTGCTCCCTGGAATCTGGCTTTGGGATTAATTAGTTCGAGCTGGCCATCCTGCCAATCCAGCAATATCTGTATTGTCACACTGACATTATTTCGATTACACTCCTTGACCATATCCTGATAATAAGTCAAAGAATTAAAATAATATGTCTTTCCATTATATACATATGGAACTTCGCCAACTTCACAAATCCAGGAAACAGTAAGATTCAAAAAAAATTGTTTGGCATCACACGCATGAATTTCATTTACATTATAATCGAACTGTATTCCTTTTTTGGTTTTTCCTGGCTTATATTCCATCTTATTATGCGCCGCCTTTTCTGGATTCTTCACATAAGTAGGCTTACTCATCAAACGATACTTTCCATCCTTTTTTACTGCAATGCCATACATCATGGTGATATAGCCTTGATCTTTCTTGACGTCTACGGTAAAACTTGCGGTTTTTCCTTTAAAAACCTTGGCAACCCTTTTCCCTGGTCTTTTACTGATTGGATCCACGCAAATCAGATAATAATAATCATCCGAACTTGCAATCCTTTTTTTAATAGAAGCCTTTACTTTAACCGTGTTAGTGGCAGTAGCTTTGCATGTAATCTTTGCAGAATCAGCGCTGGGCTGCCTGGTACACTTTACCCATTTGGCATAAACAGTCAAATTACCAGTACTTCCCCGTTTGAGTTGATCCACACGATGCTTCCATTTCTTATCCTTATACCATCCATCAAAATCATAACCTTTGCGCGTTGGTTTTGGCAGCGTAAAGGTTTTTGTTTTAAAATTGTAACTCCCTATTACAGATGATGGCAATTTACCACCATTTTTTCGATATGTAATCTTGTAATTGACGATCTGCCATTGTGCATATAAAGTAATTACTTGATCCTTCTTTGTGGCCAACGTCTTTATAGCAGCTTTGTTTTTATAACTTGTTCCTGTTCCATTCTTTTGGGTACTCCACTTGACAAATTTATATCCCTTCTTTTTAAACTTATTTGCACTTAACTCACTCGCAGTTCCATATTGATGCAAACTATTATCCATCTTACCGCTGGTCGCGCCATTTCCAACATACTTTACTTTATATGGAACCCCTTTCCACATGGCATATAATTTGACTACGCCATTGTCTTTGTCAGTTAGATTAGATACACTTTGTCTATTTTTATAGATCGTTCCTTTGCCATTTTTTTTGGTATTCCAACCCTCGAAAATATAACCTGTTTTGGTAAATTGATTTTTAGATAGCTTTTTGCTCTTGTCATATGTGAATGCTTGGGGTTCCATCTCTCCCTTGCCGCCATTGGCAAAAAATTGAACTTTGTAATTTCCCTGTCTCCAGACTGCTTTCAGAGCCACTACTTCCCCTTCTTGGCTTGCCAAATTTTTTACCACTTCGCCTTCTTGATAAGTGATGGTATCTTTTTTCCAACCCGAAAATACATAACCTGTTCTGGTAAATTGATTTGGGATCAATGCTTTTTCTTCTTCATAAGTAAAGTTTTGATCTGGCATTTCTCCAGTTCCGCCATCGCTGTCAAATCTCACCAAATAGGAAATCGGCTGCCAACAGGCCGTCAGCGTAAGATCTGCCAAAATCGGCTGTTGAAACGTGTATAAGGAACCCTCCATATCATTCCATCCTTGAAAAGTATATCCCTCCTTTTCAGGGATAATATCTGAAACTGCCTCCTGATCAGGCAATGCCCCTTCCAACACCTGCTGAGTAATCAGTTTTTCTCCAGCAGATGTCATTCCCCCAGCTAAGTCAAAGGTGATTGTATAATATCTCTCATCTCCAGGCTCTTCTATCTCATCTTCCACAGATTCTTTTTCCTCTTCTGGGTTTCCAGTATCATCTTCTGAATTTCCACTTTCATCTTCTGGATTTTCACTCTCCTCCTCTGTGTGCTCTGAATTTTGCTGATCATGTAAATCTAGTTCTCCATTTTCTTCTGTATTTTCTAATCCTTCCCTGTTTTTTTCTTCTGGATTTTCCAATGCTTCTCCATTGTCCTCTTCCACTCCCTGCTGCGCAAATGGCTCCACCGCCTTTACCATAACACTAGGTTCCATCCCCATGTAAAACACGAAAAGCACTGCCAGAAACAATGTTATCATTCGTTTTCCCATAACTCTTATTTGTTCCTTTCTATACTTGATTTTGGATAATATTCCAGACACCTATTTTATTATACCATGAATTGCTACGCAATAACATGATATATTCATACGTTCTCCGGCGCGCATACTTCTACCATCCTTATCATAATCTTTGTATCTATTTCAATATTTTTCAAAAAAATCTGAAGTTTCCGAAAATACCAAAAAGAACACCTAGACAGGGGCTGTCTGCAAATGATAAGATAAATCTATCTTACCAAAAGACGACACCATTTGATTACCTAATCTTGCTATTTCATAAAAGGAGTTTATCATGGCCCATATATTACTGGTAGAAGATGACAAGAGTATTGTCACAAATTTAAGTGAATTTTTGCAAAAAGAAGGTTTCTCCATTACTGCTGTTGACGGCCAGCAAAAATGCCTGGCACTGCTGGAAGAATCTGCCTGCACATATGATCTAATTTTGCTGGATGTCTCTCTTGCTGATGGCAATGGATTTTCCGTCTGCCGTGCAGTCAAGGCAATGACCAACTTGCCAGTGATCTTTCTCACGGCTTCTGGTGACGAATACAGTGTGGTAACGGGCCTGGATTTGGGCGCAGACGACTATATCTCCAAACCCTTCCGGCCTAGGGAGCTTGTATCACGTATCAATAATATTCTGCGGCGCTATGGCAAAGCAACGGCGCTTTTAAAATACAAAAATATCAGTGTAGACGCTGTAAAGGGTACTGTCCAAAAGGATGATCAAGAAATCTTTTTATCCGCACTGGAATACCGCTTGCTCTTGTACTTTCTTAATAATCAAGGAATTATCCTCTCTCGTTCCAAGCTTTTGGAAGCTCTCTGGGATATTGCCGGAGAATTTGTCAATGATAACACTTTAACAGTATATATCAAACGCCTTCGCGAAAAAATTGAAGAAAACCCGCAAACCCCGCTTCTTATCAAAACTGTTCGGGGACTGGGCTATAAAATGGGGGACTAATCAATGAAATTTTTAAGAAATCCAGAAATCCAAAAAAGCCTGCTCTGGCATCTTCTTCTAGCCGTGCTATCAGGATATATTGGCTTTTTGCACAGCTTAATCACCGGACTTTATCTACTGATTTTTGGCACACTCTATACTCTTTCCCATTACTTGATCACCCGGAAGCGCTATCAGCGCCTGCAGCAATTAAGCTTGGAATTAGATACCATGCTCCACAACAATACTCCTGTACAGTTTGAGAAATATCGTGAAGGAGAATTATCTATTTTAGAAAGTGAACTCTCCAAAATGACATTGCGTTTAAGTGAACAAGCTTTGGCACTTGCCAACGATAAAAAACTTCTCGCAGATTCTATGGCTGATATCTCTCATCAAATTCGCTCCCCGTTGACCGCCTCTAATTTAATTCTCTCCCTGCTTCGGGAACCGCAATTACCACTGCCACGCAGACAACAGCTTCTTCAGGAACTTTCACAACTTTTATCCCGTATTGACTGGCTCGTGGAAGCACTTTTAAAAATCTCCAAAATGGATGCTGGAGCCATTCAAATGCAACATATCCACATCTCTGTGGCAAAAGTGATTGAGGCTGCCGCTGAACCACTCTTAATTCCTATGGAACTGCGGGAACAGACATTGACCATTCATAAAGAAGATACGAGCCAGGCTAAATTTATCTGTGATCCTGCTTGGACCACAGAAGCAGTGCTAAATATCCTCAAAAACTGCATGGAACATACGCCCGCTGGCGGAACGATCCATGTTACTTTTTCTGAAAATACCATCTATACCCAAATCATCATTGAGGACAATGGCCCAGGCTTCGCCAAAGAAGATCTGCCCCATCTCTTTGAACGCTTCTATAAGGGAAAAAATGCCTCTGAACACAGTGTCGGTATTGGTCTTGCTCTGTCCCGTATGATTGTCAGCCAGCAAAATGGCACCCTGAAAGCGGAAAATCGTTCTCATGGCGGCGCCCGCTTCATCATTAAGTTTTATAAGAAATGATAACTATTCAGAACCCCAAGCCACAGACATGCCAGCAAAGCTGTCATTCGCCTCTAACGAGGCTTCTGTCTGTGGCTTGGGGGATGATCGCCCTCCTGAAAATAAATATTCATCCCTTCTCAAATGAATTTGAAAGGTCTGAATATCTATTTTCATGGGGTTCTGAATAATTATCACAAATGACAATTTTGTCACATTACAGTCACCGAGATGTCACTGAAATTGTTTAAACTTTCTTATAAAAATAAAGTAAGGAGCAACGAGATGGAAATTTTAAAAGCAGAACATGTGACAAAAATCTATGGCACTGATCAAAATCAGGTAAAAGCATTGGATGATGTCTCTTTTACCATAAACAAAGGCGAATTTGTGGCAATTATCGGGCCATCCGGTTCTGGAAAATCTACCCTGCTGCATATATTAGGCGGCGTAGACACTCCCACTTCCGGCAAAGTATATATGGAAGGCACCGACGTCTATGCACAGAACGAAAGCCAGCTTGCAATCTTCCGCAGAAGGCAGGTAGGATTGATTTACCAGTTTTATAACTTAATCCCTGTATTAAATGTAACAGAAAATATGACGCTTCCTGTCCTTATGGATGGAAGACCGATCAACCAAGAACGTCTTGAGGAGCTGCTTCACCTTCTGGCACTTAATGGCAGAGAAGGACATCTGCCCAACCAACTTTCTGGCGGACAGCAGCAGCGGGTTTCCATTGGCAGAGCCCTGATGAATGCTCCCGCTGTGGTACTCGCCGATGAACCTACCGGAAATCTGGATTCCAAAAACAGCCAGGAAATTGTAGAACTGCTAAAATACTCCAATGAGAAATACAAACAAACTTTGGTGGTAATTACGCATGATGAAAATATTGCACTGCAGGCAAACCGTATTCTGGCTATTGAAGATGGCAAAATTACGAGAGATGAGGTGATCCGGCCATGAATATTTTCCACAAAGTGACCTTAAAAACCTTAAAGGAAAACCGTACCAGAACCCTAGTGACTATCATTGGCATTATCCTCTCAACTGCCATGTTTACCGCTGTGACTACCAGTATTTCCTCCCTGCGCCACTGCATGATCGAGTATGCCAAGTTCAACACAGGTACCTGGCATGGAGCAGGATATGATTTATCTGCTGATAGCAATGAGAAACTTCGCACAGATCCACAGATCACTGCTTCCACCTCTATGGAATGTCTGGGTTTTTCTTTGTTGGAAGATTTCGCAAACAAATACAAGCCTTATCTGTGTGTCTATGGCATTAGTGATAACTTCACAGAACTGCTTCCAATCCATCTCACACAAGGACGGATGCCGCAAAACAGCAGTGAAATTCTTCTTTCACAGACAGTGCAGACCAATGCCTGTATGGACTGGAAATTAAACGATTCTCTGACCTTAGAGCTTGGTACCCGAACCGACTGGATGGGAAATTTGCTTTCCAACCAAAATGCATTTATAACAAAGGATGATCTAGACAGTGACCATACAGATGACAGCCTGCCAGATACAACTACCGCTCTGGATTCCGACGCCATATCTGTGGGAGCAGAAAATTTTCATCCCGCCGAAACCAGAACTTATACCATTGTGGGATTTTTTGAACGCCCCTTCTTTGAAGGTTCTGCAAGCTATACTGCATTGACCGCCAGTGAAGGAAGCACAGACCATACTTATGATCTGTACATTCAGACAAATGCCAAGTCTAAAACGGACAGCACCATAAATAATCTCTTCGATTCACAGGCCGGTACCTGGAGGCTCAACTATAATCTGCTGCGGTTATATGGCTACTCTGGGGAGAGTCCTTATAACACAGTGCTCACCAACCTGGGAATTATTTTGGGCATAATTATTACATTTGGCTCAATCTCATTGATTTATAATGCTTTTTCCATTTCTGTCAGTGAGCGTACCCGCCAATTTGGACTGTTGTCTTCCATCGGCGCTACCAAACGCCAATTAACTGGCAGTATACTATTTGAGGCTTTCTTTTTATGTATTATAGCAATCCCATTGGGAATTTTGTCTGGACTTGCGGGCATTGGAATTACCTTCTTGTCTGTCCAGGATATGATGGCTAGTGTTCTCGGTATTACAAACAGCAGCAGCTATACATCGGCAAGAATTTCCATGATCTTAGGTCCATCGAAGGGTACATCCCTTGGTCTGCATCCTTCTTTGCCAGCAATCGCCATTGCCGCCGCTGTTTCTCTGCTTACCGTATTGATTTCCGCTTATATCCCTGCCAAACGTGCCTCAAAGAAATCTGCCATTGACGCGATCCGGCAGGCAAATGATATTTCTATTCGCCCCAGGAAAGTCAAAACTTCCCGCCTGACACAGAAACTCTTTGGTTTTGAAGGGATGATCGCCACTAAAAATTATAAACGAAACCGCAGAAAATACCGCACTACAGTAATTTCTCTGTTTTTGAGCATTGTTTTATTTATCTCTGCCAGCAGTTTTTGCGCCTATCTGACATTGTCTGTTGGAAGTGTGCTCGGCAAAAATAATTATGATTTGATATATACCATAGAGCCAGACACTAATTCTTCCGCAGAAGAACTAATTGCTGAATTATCTAAAGCGGATAGCGTGACTGCCTCCTCCTATGCAATCAGTGAATATTTTACTACACTGATCAGCACTGCCAATGTCAGTCCAGAAATGCAGGCTTACATCCAAAAAGAGGCTGCATTTTATGGCGGCTATCTTACAGATAATGATAAAACGGAATTTTCTATTCATGTTACATTCCTTGCAGACCGTGATTTCCGTGCCTATCTGAAACAACTGAATTTGCCGGAAGAAACCTTTTTCAACCCCGAAGCTCCCGCCGCTGTGATTATGGATTCTATAAAACTCTACTCAGAGACAGAGAAAAAATACCATCGCTTCCATGCCCTTGCAGACGCTTCTAAAACTGAAATTACGCTCTACTTGACCCGTATGAGAGAAAATTATAGTTACAATGGTATTTGCACTGATGAAAGTGGTAATATTTGTTCCCGCTTCTACCTGGGAGATTCGGATGAACCTTTGCTGGTTCCCATAGAAGATTCTGGACTCGAAATCCCACTTACTATTGGAGCCGCAGCAGATCAGGCGCCAGAGTTTTTTTCAGACGAATATGGCCAACTGCGGTTATTTTATCCTTATAGTATGATAGACCATGTATTTTCCTCCTTGGAACCAGATGTTGAATACTTTGAATCTCCAGAATATCCAGCCAGTGAACACTACTATACAGAATTGTTCTTCCAATGCGAGGATCACAATGCTGCCGCTGCCTCGATGACAAAAATACTGACAGAAAAAGGGTTGGCTGTATCACGTCTCATTGACTATGCTGCTTCCATTGAAACAGAACGCGCCATGATCACTGTGATCAATATATTTTCTTTCGGCTTTATCACATTGATCTCTCTGATCGCCGCGGCAAATGTATTTAATACCATTTCCACCAACCTCAATCTGAGGCGGCGCGAATTTGCAATGTTAAAATCCATCGGTATGACCCCAAGAGCATTTTCTAAAATGATGAATTTTGAATGCTTGCTCTATGGTTTCAAAGGATTATTATATGGACTACCAGTTTCCTTTTTTATCACTTGGCTGATCTACCGTGCCATTGGCAATGGTTTGGAAACGGCTTTTTTCATCCCCTGGTACAGCATCGCCATTGCCGTTGGAAGTGTGTTCTTAGTGGTATTTGCAACCATGCTTTACTCTATGCACAAAATCCACAAAGAAAATACCATTGACGCCTTAAAAAACGAAAATCTTTAACCATCCTAAGCCACAGACAAAATCTCTATGGAGATATATGGCAGTTATGCCGGCATGTCTGTGGCTTAAATTTTTGACCCATCATAATATTTTTAATATTCTTATTGTAACACTTCTTTCCTTCTATAGTTAATAGTATCATAAATGCTCTTTATTTCTGAATTTCCTATTTTTTTATTTGCTTATCACAACCATTTCTTCTGGTACATTGTAAGAGAAAAATGGGGAAACTCAAGTCTCTATTTTTCTTGCCTTTTACACATTTTCCGATTATAATTAGAATCAACTCACATCAAAATTAAACCCATAGAAAGGTTTCTTATAATTATGAAAAAAATTTTTCCCCTTCTTTTGTGTATTGGCCTATTTCTTCCCTTAATCAGCGCCTGCGATGAACCAAAAACAAATGCTGCTGACTCCATCAAAGCAATCTATGATCTGTATATTTTGGGAGATACCCAAGGAATTACTTCTCTTGGCATGACTGCCGAGGATATCAGCAATGCCAGAAAGATCTACGACGACTCTCTAAAAGAAACTATTCGCGCCAATTTTGCAGCCAGCGGCCAGGAGATTAAGGAAACTACATTGGATAAACTTTGTGATGCCAGAAAAGAAGCGCTTTCCAAAATGCAAGCCTCCTCTGAGATTACAGAACAATCAGAGGGAAAAGCAACTGTTGTGATTCACACCACCTATTTTGATGAATCCTCCTTAGATGCTGACGCCTACTATGAAGCCAGGGAAAAAACAAAAGAAAACGGATTTCCTGATTTGGAAGAACAGCGAGCATTTCTTATGAAAGAATACACTAAAAATCTGATTAAAGCCTATCAGGATGTCACGCCCTCCGAGGACACTATTGATATCACAGTAGATTGTGTCATACAAAATAAGACTTGGGTTCCCGCCAATATGTCTTCTTTTGGTTCTGATCTCGCTCAAGCTGTCTCTGGACAACATTGATTTTCTAACAGGCATATTTTTATTTCTTCCGACATAAGATATAGAAATCTTTATCGGAGTGTACAAAATGTCTGAATTTCGTCGAATGATTACGTACCTTTATTTATATGAACGAGGCGTCAAAAGCAGAAATATTGGCTTTGCCAAAATAGAAAAAAGAGACCAACGTTGTCTTGTAGAAATACATATGAAGAACACCGGCTGCAGTCTGTCGCCTGTTCCGGTGTATTTCTATGTCCAAAGAAAAGAACATTTGATTGGCATTTCACTGGGAAATTGCAGTCTTTCCAGAGGTATTGGAGAGTTTAAGACTGTTTTGCAGGCAGATAATCTCCAGGACAGCGGCTATTCCCTGGATACTGTAAAAGGAATTTATATTCCACTCACAGAGCGTATTATGCTAGTAAGCCAGTGGGATGATGATGAATTTCATCAGGAAGCATTTGTACCATTCAAAGAAATGGCAGCTTTAGCAGAATCTGATTCTGATACATCCAATTCCCCTGTAAAACAGCCTCTACCGGAACATACAGCCGCCCCTTTACCCGAGGCCAATTCGCAGCCTGACGCAGATTCTTCTGCGCCTGCCGCCATCCAGCCGCCTGCCAATCACCCAAATAATTCCGTTTCCCAGCGCCCTGGAATGTCAATTAGCAATAGCCCCGCAAACCCTGACGCTTTGCTTTCCCAAAAAGCTGTTGGCAATCACTCCCATAATCGTAACTTACCACCTTCTGGCCAACCGACGGGCCACCACCGAAACCAGTCTGTATTTTCATCCTCAAAAACACAGGCCAACAAGCAACCACAATCTCTCACTTCCCAACCGGCCGAAGCGCCAATGGACAGTGTACAAAATACTACTTCCCAACCGGCAAAAAAGCCAATGCACAGTGTGCAAAATACTGCTCCCCAGCCGGCTGCGGCGCCAATGAGCCATGTGCAAAATACTACTTCCCAACCAGTTGAAAAGCCACTGGACAATACGCAAAATACCGCTTCTCAATCATCTGCTGCTTTGCCAACAAAACCTACCGAACATAAGAACCTGTCCCCAATGTTAGACACCCAAAACAAGGAGGAGCATCATTTATCCCCCTCTCCAAAAACGGAGTCTTCACCGCCCTTAGAGCAGCCAAAAACAGATAACCGTCTCAACGCAGCAGAAACAATCCCTCAAAAAACGATGGATGTTTTAAAAGCGCTGGAAGCATTGCCGCGTCCTGTGCAGAAAATGACGAATTTCCGTTCCATCAATGGAAATGCCCAAACGAACAAAAACGCGTCTACTGTACATAACACGCAGCCTTCTGAAAAATCACAGGCAGACAGCCAAACACAACCTTCTCACGAAAAACAGACAGAACCTGTGGAAGACTGGTCCCTGCGTTGGCGTTTTATCCTGGAAAATTTTCCAGTAATGACTCCATTTTCTGGTGATGAGAATACTCTGTGTGTACGCATGGAATTAAAAGATCTCCGGCAGCTTCCCAGACAATTCTGGTATTTGGGCAATAACAGCTTTCTGTTACATGGCTTTTTTAACTATCGCTATCTAATTTTGGGTATGACAGAAACCTTGGGAATGAAACGGTGGTTTATCGGTGTTCCTGGCGTATTTCAGAACCCTGAGCGGGTGATGGCTGCATTGTTTGGTTTCCCAGAATTTCGTAGCGAAAAAACCTCTCCCATTAACACGGGTGAGTTTGGTTACTGGTATCGCTATCTCAATGAATTGACACAGTTGCCTGGACAAAACAACTCTTAAACCTAATTCTCCCCTTCTAGCAGAGCGTAAATTTCATGATCCTGCCATATACCATGAAATTTTACGCTCTGCCGTTTCACTCCCTCTGGTACAAACCCAAGTCCTAACAAGAGTCTTTTCGATGCAATATTTTCAGGTAATACATGTGCCTCTATGCGATGCAGTTTCATCTCGTCAAAAATAATTTCTATGCACTTTAAAAGACTCTCTTTGGCATACCCCTGCCTCCAAAATCTGTGATCGAATTTATATCCCAATATACAAGACTGGTAAGAACCTCTGCGAATCTCCTGCACAGACACGGTACCAATAATCTGTGTTATATTTTCTTTTCGAAACACCCAGAAACGTACCGCAGACTGCTTAATTGTCAAGTTATACTCGCATTGAAGTAAAGTTTTCTGATATTTCTCTGTATAAAACTGTTTGGGCCGATCAGTCTCATATTTTTCAAAGATCTCCTGATTGGCCAGATAAAACTGCAGCACCTGACGGGCCGACGTATTGGGCAAAACTTTTAATTCCAGACGCTGCGTTTCATAATTCATCTTCATTTGCATAATCCCCTATTGTGTTTTATACTATATTTTATCACAAAAATAACAGGAGTACATATGGACCAAAAAGAAAAATTTATGAGAGAAGCCATCCGCCAGGCACGGAAAGCAGAAAAAATTGATGAGGTTCCCATCGGTTGTGTCATCGTATACGAAAACAAAATCATTGCCCGTGGCTATAACCGCAGAAATATAGATAAAAATACCCTTGCCCATGCGGAACTATCCGCCATCAAGAAAGCCAGCAAAAAATTAGGAGATTGGCGTCTGGAAGGCTGCACCATGTATGTGACCTTGGAACCATGCCAAATGTGTGCTGGAGCAATCGTCCAGGCACGCATTGACAAAGTGGTAATTGGCAGTATGAATCCAAAGGCTGGATGCGCAGGTTCGGTCTTAAATCTACTGCAAATATCTGCTTTCAACCATCAGGTGGAATTGGAAACCGGCGTTTTAGAGGCGGAATGCTCCTCCATGCTCAGCAATTTTTTTAAAAATTTACGTATAAAAAAACGCCAAATCAAACAACTCCACTTAGAATAAGATAAAAAATGAAATGATTTCCACAAAAAACGCATTCCACAAGTTGACTTTTCCTTAAAAACGCGTTATACTTAAATCTCCGAGCAGCCGGGGCGTTAGCGGTGCCCTGTACCAACAATCCGCTATAGTTGGGGTGATGCTCTGCCCCGGGTTTTTGCCTGTGGGGCTGCCTTTTATAAGTGGTGATGACGTTTGGGTCTTACGCAATGGAAATCTGTGAACCGTGTCAGGTTGGGAACAAAGCAGCACTAAGCAGAACCTTTCATGTGCCGTAAGGGCGCCTGGATCGAGCTAACTGTAAGAGTAACGCCCATGGTCAGGATTCAAAGCAGAGCGCTCGGAATTTTATAATTGGCAAATACTCCCATATGTCCCTTTGCACTTGACATTTCTGTGCAGAGGGATTATATTTATCTTGTAAACAATAATGATTACTATTATTTTTATGGAGGAAAGACAATTGACTAAGCACAGCCGCCAGAGAGAATGCATCAAACAATTTCTGGCAACCCGCTATGACCATCCCACTGCGGAGACTGTCTATTTAAATGTAAAAGAGAAATTTCCCAATATTAGCCTTGGGACTGTTTATCGGAATCTCTCTCTTTTGACAGAATTGGGGGAAATCCAAAAACTTAGTACTGGTATTGGTCCAGACCGTTTCGACGGAAATATTGCTCCTCACTACCATGTACTCTGTAACAAATGCGGCAGAGTACAGGATTTAGAGATTGAGAGTATTGACCATATTGATACACTTGCCAGCACACAGTTTGATGGTAAGATTGAGGGGCACTTTACCTACTTTTTTGGTAAATGTCGGGATTGCCTGGAAAATAAAAATAACTGTTGACAAGCAAGGACAGGTATGTTATCTTAATATCAGTAATAATTACTGTTATTGCAAATTCAAAATATTAAAATTTTATATATAAGAAAGGATGACAAAGAAATGAAAAAATTTGTATGTAATGTGTGTGGTTATGTTCATGAAGGAGATGCAGCACCAGAAAAATGTCCACAGTGTAATGCACCAGCTTCCAAATTCACCGAACAGTCTGGAGAAAAGACTTGGGCTGCTGAACATGTAGTAGGTGTTGCACAGGGTGTATCTGAGGATATTATGGCAGATTTAAGAGCAAACTTTAACGGCGAATGTACCGAAGTTGGTATGTACCTGGCTATGGCTAGAGTTGCTCATAGAGAAGGATATCCAGAGATCGGCCTGTACTGGGAAAAAGCTGCTTACGAAGAAGCTGAACATGCTGCAAAATTTGCAGAGCTTTTGGGTGAAGTTGTTACCGACAGCACCAAGAA
>Ga0137306_101749_pt1 | contig 20640 bp, 16 predicted proteins | sample Inofroosms_March_FD_97187 | JGI IMG/M metagenome (GOLD analysis project Ga0137306, IMG submission 97187) | Mouse cecal microbial communities from Vienna, Austria - N-Acetylneuraminic and N-Acetylglucosamine D2O microcosms_March | ecosystem: Host-associated > Mammals > Digestive system > Large...
TCTTGCGGAATGGATACGGGATGACCGGAAATCGCCATTTCCTACCCTTGGTACAACCGAACGCCCAGATGTTGTGGTTGCCAAACTGCTGGAAGGACGTTTGGCAATTGTGGTTGACGGCACACCTGTTGTTTTAACGGCACCCTGTATTTTGCAGGAATGCTTACAAGCCAATGACGACTATTATCTGCCCACCCAACAAGCAGGGCTTGCCCGCGTACTGCGGTCGCTGGGCATTTTGATTTCTATGACAGTTGCTGGGTTTTATATTGCCTTGCTTTATCATCATGCCGAAGTCTTGCCCACCCGTATGCTGCTTGCCATTGCCGCGGCACAAAAAGGCGTCCCTTTGCCCCCATTATGGGAAATCCTTGCGTTACTGATTGTGTTTGAAATCCTCAAGGAAGCCGGTACCCGTACCCCTGGCGTTATTGGTTCTACGATGTCCATTGTTGGCGGGCTGGTGCTGGGACAATCAGCTGTCGAAGCACGGCTGATTTCTGCCCCCGCTGTCATTATTGTTGCCGTTGCGGCTGTCACTGGGCTTGCTGCTCCCAAACTGGAATCCGCAGCGCTTACCATGCGGTTTATCTTAGCTGGCTGCGGCGCATTATTTGGGCTTTATGGGCTATTATTTGGGCTGGCACTGATGCTGCTGCATTTATGCGCGATTCATTCTTTCGGCACACCATATCTGTTAAATCTATTGCCGCGTGTTACGGCACATACCGAAGACCGTTGGGTTCGGGCTAATTGGTATCATATGCACAGCCGCCGCTTTTTGGCGCGAAAGGGGAAACCATGAAACGATTGCTTGCACTGATTTTTGGACTGCTGCTGATTGCCTGCTGCTATGCAAACCGTGACAATGGCATGGTGCAGGATGCCGCACAACTATTGCCAGTATCCGCGCTTGCGGTCAGCACCTGTCCAGAAGGTTACCTGATGACCATTGAAAGCATTCAGCAAGATAGTTTGGACGGCGATGCTGCCCCCGCTTATTTTTCCGTGAAAGGCACTGATTTCAGCACCATGTTTGAACAGGCAGACAGCTTGCTGGCAAGCCGTTTATATTTAAGCCATGCGCAAGTCATTTTAGCCAGCAAAGAGGTCTTACAGCAAGCGCTGCCCGCTTTAGCGGACAGCTTGCTGGCTCGCCCGGATGCACGGCTAACCTTACGCATTGCAACCGTAGAACAAGGCGATGTTGCTGATGTATTATGCGCGGAATCCATTGACGGCAGTGTGCCAGGCATGGCGCTGGCAGAACTGCTTGACCAACGTGCGGCAGATGGCACCTTTGCGGATGCGCCACTATTCCGCATTTTGGATTGGCAGCAAAGCAACCAGCCAGTTGCTCTGCCGGTTTTAGGGCTTACAGAAGATGGCTATGCAGCGCCGGCAGGCAGCGCGCTGCTGCAAAATGGCGAAATACAATTCCTTTCAGGGGGTGGGCTGGATGCGTGATACCATTTTCCCGCGCTGGCAAGGGGCTTTTTTAGCCATTTTCTTATTGGCTGACGGGCTATATTTACCCGCTGCTCCGCAAGCTGTGCATAACCTGCTTTTGGGTGGACTGCTTGCTCTGCTGGTTTCCATGCTCTGGCTAAAAATACTTTCCAACGCCCAGCAGCGGGATTTTGAAAGCCTTTGCCAAAACCATTTGCCTGCCTGGGCTTGCCGCTTGCTTTTTGCACTAGTTGCAGCGGCTTGCATCGCTGGCGTATGGTATTCTTTACAGCGGCTTTCTGCTTTTTGGAAACAAACCGCATTTATGGGTTTCCCGCGCTGGTTTGGCGCATTGATTTTGCTTTTTCTCGGCTGGCGCGCTGGACGGCGCGGGCGCACAGCCGTTTCGATGTGGGCATATCCGATGCTGTTTTTCACTGGGGCAGTGATTTTGTTATCCCTGCTGGTAACTGTGCCCGATTGTGCCCCAGAACATTTGCCCGCGTTGTTTGAAGGGTTTACCATCATGCCATCCCTGCTTTGCCGGTATTTATGGCTGCTTTTACCGCTGATTTTATGCACCCAAGACAAAGAAACCCCCAACTTACGGGCATACAGCATTGGCGTGCTGTCCGGCAGCCTTGGGCTGGTGCTGATTGCCCTGCGGGCATGGCTTGTGCTTGGCGCTGGCGCAAGCCAGCTGCCCTATCCCGCGTTTTCTGCTGCTGGTGTATTTTCTGTCGGCGATTTTTTACAGCGTGGCGAAGTGATTTTCGGCTGTGCGCTTGCTTTATGTGAAGCTGTTCGCGTTGCCCTGCTGATTACACTGCTTTATTCCGCCTGCCGGATTGTATTCCCAAAACAAAACGCTAAGCAGCAGAAACCCTGCCAAACCTGACTCACAGATACAGAAAAGCCCTTTTGCCAAGTGGCAAAAGGGCTTTATTTGCATCAAACTGCTGCACACATTAGCACGCGGCGTATAAGCGATAAAGTGCGTCTTCTTTTTCAAAAGGAAATCGGGGCGTCTAAAACCATCTGCTGATATTCCAGTGGCGTAAAACCAAGACGTTCATATAACGCCGCCGCATGGGTATTTTCCGCTGTCACTTCCAAGCGGAACCGGGCAGCATTTGGATATGCTGCCCGTACCGCAGCAATTAACGCTTGCCCTATGCCTTGCCCTTGCAGGGCTGGCATGACCATTAATTCTTCCAGCCAAATACATAACCCGCCTGCTTCATTTGACCAGGTTACTGCACATAAACAATATGCTTTAGGAATATCCCGTTCATCTGCTGCCACAAAACAACGTGCATATGCTGTATCACTCATCAGCAAGTCAAATGTGTATTCCGCATGGCTGTCCGGGATGGGGTGCGCCACTGCGGGAAGGGCATAAAAATCATGCACCATCTGACAAAAATATGGCTTGTCCCATGGAAGGATTTCACGTATCTCCATACCGTTAAATTTGTGCCAGTGCCTGATCTAAATCTGCAATAATATCTTCTACATTTTCCAGCCCAACTGACAGCCGGACTAAACCTGGTTCAATGCCCGCGGCAACCAATTGTTCATCCGTCAGTTGACGGTGGGTTTCTGATGCCGGATGTAAAACACAAGTGCGGATATCTGCAACATGGACTTCATTACAAGCCAGTTTTAAACTGTCCATAAACTTCATGGCGGCTTCACGCCCACCTTTGATATCAATGGACATCACACCTGATGTGCCCTGCGGCAAGTATTTTTTTCCCAGTTCATAATACTTATCGCCTGGCAAGCCTGGATACCGCACCCCTGCAATTTTATCCGAACCCGCTAAATGTTTAGCAACTGTTTCCGCATTGCGGCAATACTGTGCCATGCGTACTGGCAGGGTTTCTAAGCCAAGATTCAGCAAAAATGCAGAATGTGCAGCTGGATAACAGCCAAAATCACGCATAAGCTGCATCCGTGCCTTAATGATATATGCCATATTGCCAAATTCACGGGTATATACTACACCATGATAGCTCTCATCTGGTTCAGTAAAATCCGGGAATTTGCCGGAGGCCGCCCAATCAAATTTGCCGCTGTCTACAATCACGCCGCCACCCTGTACCGCATGACCATCCATATATTTGGTGGTTGAGTGGATCACAATATCCGCGCCCCATTCAAATGGGCGGCATAAAATTGGTGTTGCAAAAGTGCTGTCAATGATTAGCGGCACATGGTTTTTATGTGCTATCGCAGCCCATTTTTCAATATCAAACACAGCAAGCGCAGGATTTGCCAGGGTTTCGCCAAAAACAGCTTTTGTATTTGGTTTAAATAATTTCTGGATTTCTTCTTCCGAAGCTTCCGCATCTGCCCAGATGCATTCAATGCCCAATTTCTTTAACGTGACGCCAAATAAGTTGATGGTACCACCATAAATTGTTGTTGCTGCAATGAAACTATCCCCAGCAGAACATACATTCAAAATGGACAGCAAAGATGCTGCCTGCCCGCTGCTGGTCAGCATAGCGCCAACGCCGCCTTCTAATTCCACAATTTTCTTTTCCACCGCGTCACAAGTCGGGTTTGCAAAGCGGGAATAAATACATTCCATTGGCATATCAAAAAGTGATGCGATTTTTGCAGTTGAATCAAACCGGTAGGTGGTAGACTGTACAATGGGCATCACGCCAGGCCCGCCATTTTCCGGCTGGTATCCTGCGTGCAAGCATTTTGTTTCCAAGTTCATAAAGGATTTCCCCCTATTTTGAATTTCCAGAATTATTGTATCACACCGCAGCTGCTTCGGTCAACCGGACAAAACACTTTCAGAGTTATTCATAAAGGGTTTTTCGGGAAGCAAGGTCAATGCTGACCTGCGTTCCCTTGCCTGGCACGGAAACCACCGAAACCGGGTGACGCAAAGATTCTAATATCCGGCGGCATAAATATAAACCGATACCTGTGGATTTTTGTTCCTGCCGCCCATTATGCCCTGTGAATCCTTTGTCAAAAATACGCGGCAAATCTTCCGGGGCAATGCCTATGCCTGTATCCGCAATCACTAACGTGGCTTCCCCTTCTAATGTAATGGATACTTTGCCCACAGGCGTATATTTTAACGCGTTAGATAATAACTGTTCGATGACAAATTGCAGCCATTTTTCATCTGTCAGCACTTTGCAGCCCAAAGGCGTATAATCTAAGGCAATTTTACTGCGGATGAATAATGGGGCATATTTCCGGACGGCTCGGGTGATCATGGAATCCAACTCATACCGCCGGAACACAAAATCACTGGAATCACTGCCAAGCCGTACATATTGCAGCGCCATTTCAGTATATTGCTCAATTTTAAACAGTTCACCAGTAATTTCCTGGTTTAATGGATGGGGTTCACTTTGCAGCAACAACCGCATTGCGGCAATCGGTGTTTTAATTTGATGCAGCCATAAGGTATAGTAATCCATCATTTCAACCTGTGCCGCTTCCATCGCATCCGCCTGCGTGCGGTAAGCTTCATATAATGCAGTAATCATCTGCTGGTAATCAGCTTCAATGATATCCCGTGGTTTGGGCATCCCATCAATATAATAAGGCAATTGATAAATTGCAGCCTGTACCTGCCTATGGCGCTGCCGCGTCAGCAAAAGGTTCACTACAAACACAATAGCGGCAATCACAGCACATAACGATAACCCATATAACACACTGCCTGGTGCAACATCCTGAAGCGCCATCAGCGCCGCAAAAATCAAGGCAAAAACCGCGGATAACCCATAAATCAATAAGCCATGTTTTAATCCATACATGATAAATCCCTCACAAAATAACCGGCGCCTTTTTTGGTTGCAATAAAACCATCCAGCCCATAGGCGGAAAGCTTATGCCGCAGGCGGTTGATATTCACGGTTAATGTATTTTCATCAATAAAACTATTGCTTTCCCATAAACGGGTCATCATTGCATCACGGGAAACCACTTGCCCTTGTCCTTCTAAAAGGGCTTGCAAAATGCGAAATTCATTGCGGGTAAGTTCTATGGTCTGTCCATGATAAGATAATCCCATCCCAGATAAATCCAGCACCACATCCCCATACCGTATGATATTGGCATTCCCTGTGAAATGATATGTCCGCCGCAATAATGCACGGACTTTTGCCATTAAAACCGTTAAATCAAAGGGTTTGGCAATGAAATCATCTGCTCCCATGTCCATTGCCATCACAATATTCATATTATCAGAAGCAGATGAAAGAAAAATTACAGGTACGCTGGAAATCCGACGGATTTCCTGGCACCAATAATACCCATTGAAAAACGGCAGGGAAATGTCTAACAAAACAAGCTGTGGGTCATATGCGGTAAACTGGCTTAACACCGCAGAAAAATCATCTGCCGTTTGTGCCGTGAGTCCCCAGCGTTTCAATTCAGCAGTCACAACACCTGCAATAATCGGATCATCTTCTACAACAAAAACTTTATACATCATAAAAAAACTGCCCTCCGTTCCTTTTGATTGTACCATAGATATCGCAAATGCACCAAGGAAAAAACAACAGGGCGCTTATCAGATAAGATAAAAAAATTCCCCGTATCAGCTGCCAGTTGGATTTATCCATAAAATAAACCCTTATTGCAATCTACAAATACTCTTTGCGGAAAGGTGTTGTATTTTCGCCGGAAATCTGTTATCCTTTAATGTGAGGTAATGTCTTTTAGAAATCTTTTTGGAGGAATCCCATGCTTTTAAACTTAATCCTGTCTGGCGACTTGCGCAGCCTATTTATTGGCGCTTTACTGTGCATCCCTTCAGTTGTTATCTGCCTTTCTTTTCATGAGGCTTGCCATGGGCTGGCTGCTTATTTGATGGGCGACCATACCGCGAAAGCTGCTGGACGTTTAACCCTTGACCCGCTTGCCCATATTGACCCTTGGGGCTTCCTTTGTATGATGCTGCTTGGCTTTGGTTGGGCACGCCCTGTCCCGGTTGATATCTCCCAGTTCCGCAACCGCCGTTTGGGCATGGGCATTACGGCTTTTGCCGGGCCGCTGGCTAATATTATCCTTGCTTTTATCGCATACTTTATTATGCTGATGCTGATGATAAACGGTGGAGCAGACATGAACAGTTTTTTACAAATCATGACTGAACTGTTCTACTATATCGCTTCCCTTTCAGTTGGGCTGGCTGTCTTTAATCTGCTGCCCATCCATCCACTGGATGGCTCCCGTATTCTTGACGCAATCCTTCCATTCAAAGCGCAAATCCGTTACCAAAACTTTTTGCACCGCTATGGCTCAGTTATCCTGCTTGTTGTGGTGATGTTCATCTGGTGGGGCGGCATTTCGCTGCTGATTCAGCCTGTCCGCAATGCAATTTATCACGCGGCACAATCCGCCGCCTTTGCCATTGCCGGGATTCCCACATGAACAGTAATCCTTTGACATTCCGGCTCGACCGCTTTGAAGGGCCGCTTGATTTATTGCTGCACCTGATTGCAAAAAATAAAGTCAGCATCTATGATATCCCAATTGTACAAATACTTGACCAATACATGGAAGTGCTGAACCAGGCGCAGGCAATGGATATGGATGTTGCCGGAGATTTTATCGCCATGGCTGCCCAGCTTGTTTATATCAAATCCAAAATGTTATTGCCCCGGCATGAGGAAACCCCTGAAGATGACCCGCGTGCTCAGCTTGTCGAAATGCTGCTGGAATACCAACGCATTAAGCTCGCTGCCCCATATTTGCGTGAGCATGGCGAATTTGGGCGCGATATCTTTACCAAATCCCCTGAACCACTGCAAACAAAAACCCCTGTGGAATACCGGCACCCAGTATCTGACCTTGTGCGCGCCGCACGCAATCTGCTGCGGCGTACCGAACGCCGTATCCCGCCTTCCGCTAAAGTCTTTACCGGCATTGTCGGGCGGGAACCAGTACCCGTTGGGGAGAAAATTTTGCAAATCTTAAACCGTTTTTTATCCCATACCCGTTTAAAATTTTCCCGTTTATTTGACCATGCGCAAAGCCGTTCGGAAATTGTCGCTTTATTCCTTGCTGTGCTGGAACTCTCCAAAACCCACCGGGTTATGCTGGAAGGGGAAGGCGATGATTTGGAACTAAGGCTTACGCAGCCAGGGGAGGAGGTTCCCCACCATTGAATACCCTGCAAGCTACTTTGGAAGCCATCCTGTTTGCCGCTGGGGATGCCGTGACCATTGCCCGGCTTGCCCAATCAGCAGACGCAAAGCCTGATGAAGTGGAAGCCGCTTTATCCAGCCTGGCTGACAGCTATGATTTTGACCAGCGGGGCATTATGCTTGTCCGCATGGAGGACAAAGCCCAACTTTGTTCCCGCCCGGTTTATGCGGCGGCTGTCCGCAAAGCGGTGGAAAGCCGCAAACCCCCACAGCTTTCTCCTGCCGCACTGGAGGTGCTGACCATTGTCGCATACCGCCAGCCGGTAACACGGGCTTATATTGAACAACTACGCGGTGTAGATTCCGGCGGCACGGTTGCCAGCCTTGCCGAAAAAGGGCTGATTGCCGAAGCCGGACGGCTGGATGTCCCTGGACGTCCGATTCTTTTTCGGACAACCGATGCCTTTTTACGCACATTCTCTATTTCCAGCCTGGCAGAACTGCCGGAACTGCCAGAACTCACAGAAGGCGAACAACTCCAGCTTTCCGCTGGTGAGGAGCAATCAGAGTGATGATCATCTTTATGCTGGCTTTGAAAATTTTGTGCATCCTGCTGGCTGTCCTTTTGGGGCTGGTTATGCTTGTGCTGCTGGCAATGGTTCCACGTGCAGGCATCCGCCTGACTGGCAAAGATGGCAAAATCAATCTTTGGGTGCGGTATGGACAAATCCGGCTGCATCTTTACCCACTGCCAAAGCGTGCAAAAAAAACAGCGCACACCCCCAAAAAAGCGCCGCCGGAAAAGCCCCAAAAAACAGATGCGCCAAAAGAATCTCGGCATATTGATCTTGGCAACGCCATTTGCCTAATGCTTGGCTTGCTGGACGACCTGCGCCATGCCATGCGGATTGATATCCTGCATCTTGATGCTGTGATTGCCACAGGCGACGCCGCCTATACCGGTATGCTGCTGGGCATGGCTGCTGCCCTTTCGGGCATGATAACCCCAGTTTTACAGCAAAGTTTTAATATCCCCCATTACCATATCCATATTGACGGGGATTTCCAGGGGGATAAAGGCCATTGGCAGGCAGAAGCCGCTGTTTCTGTCCGTCCAATCCGCTTATTATGGGCGCTGGTACGGCGCTGGCGTGATATTTTCAACCTTTTTAAACCTGAAAAAACGGAGGCAAAAACATGAGTGAACATCCTATCCGCGACCTGATGACTGAAACCATGGAAAAAATCAAATCTATGGTTGATGTGAATACCATTATTGGTTCCCCAATCCAAACCCCAGATGGCACAACCATCATCCCTGTTTCTAAAGTGACTTTTGGCTTTGGCACCGGCGGTTCGGACTTTGCGCCAAAAGGCAATGCGCCATTATGCTTTGGCGGTGGCGGCGGCGCTGGCGTGACGGTCTCCCCAGTCTGTTTCCTTGTTGTCAGCCGCGATGGGGACGCTCGTATCCTGCCGCTGAATGCGCAGGCGGAAACAACCGCTGACCGCATTGTAGAAATGATACCTGGTGTATTCAACAAGGTATCCAGTTTTGTCAGCAGCCGCCAGGCTGCGAAAAATACCCCGGAAACCGCAGATATGGCGGAAACCGATGGCGTAGCCGAAGATATCCAGCCTTAAAACAATCATATCCCCCGGAACCTGCTCATATGGTTATATTAGCAGGTTCCATTTTGTACTGTCTAGGGGGATATGCATGAAAAAAATACTGTTCGGGCTGCTTTTTGCCCTGCTGCTGGCACAGCCTGCACAGGCTCTCAGCGCACATAGCGCCATTGTCTTAGATTGCGCTTCTGGTGATGTTTTGTTTGCACATAACGCAGATGAAATCCTGCCAATGGCTTCCACAACAAAGATTATGACTGCGCTTGTCGCGCTGGATTATGGCGATTTGGACCGTACCTATACGGTGAAAAAAGAATATACTTTGGTGGAAGGTTCATCCATGTACCTGCGGGAAGGTGAAACCATTTCTATGCGGGATACCTTATATGGGCTGATGCTGATGAGCGGCAATGATGCCGCTTTAGCTGTCGCTGGTGAATGCGGCGGACAGCAAGCGTTTGTCCAGGCGATGAATGACAAAGCGGCTGCCCTTGGGCTAATGAATACCCATTTTGATAACCCTAATGGGCTGGACAGTGAAAACCACCATACCACTGCCCATGAGCTGGCAACGCTCGCGGCTTATGCCATGCAAAACCCGGATTTCCGACAGATTGTCAGCACAGCTTCTTATACCATGGAAGGGCGCACCATGGTAAACCATAACAAATTGTTAAAACGATATCCAGACGCGATTGGCATCAAAACTGGATATACCAAAAAAAGTGGGCGTTGTTTGGTATCCGCAGCTGAACGCAATGGGCGGCAGCTTGTCGCGGTCACGCTCAATGACCCGGATGACTGGGATGACCATATTGCGATGCTGGATGACGCATTTTCCCAGTTCCAGGAATATACGCTGCATGAAGCCGGTCAGCAAATCGGCAGTGCCCCCTGTGAAGGTGGTGATATCACGGTCTTGCCTTATCAGGCGGAAAGTGATATCAAAATATCGCTCACGCCTGCGGAATATGAAGCGTTAGAAACTTCTATCACCGGGGCAAAATTCATTTACGCCCCAGCTGCAAAAGGGCAAACCTATGGCACCATTACATATACCCTGCATGGCAAGCCGTTGGCGCAAGATCAGCTAACATTTACCCAAAGTGCTGCCATGCTGCCTGAAAAGCTGGAATGGTGGGAAATCCTACTGCAAAAAATAGCATCCCTATTGGATGGGTTACGAGGAATATTATGAAAGAACGATTACAAAAACTGATTGCCAGCGCTGGGCTTTGCTCCCGGCGCATGGCAGAAACTTGGATTACAGCAGGACGCGTTACGGTGGATGGGCGCAAGGCATCGCTTGGCGACCAAGCAGACCTTGCCCGCCAGCGGGTTTGTGTGGATGGCAAACCACTGGCATCCAGCGAAGAAAAAGTGTATCTTATGTTGTATAAACCGCGTGGCTATGTCACTTCGCTGCACGATGATAAGGGACGGAAAGATGTATCCCTGCTGGTGCGGGATTGCGGCTGCCGGGTATATCCTGCTGGGCGGCTGGATTATGATTCCGAAGGGCTGCTGATTATGACCAATGACGGTACACTAACCCAGCAGCTTACCCATCCTTCCCATGAAACCAGCAAAACCTATTTGGTGACTGTGCGCGGTGATTTAACACGTATCCCCGCGCTAAGTGAACCGATGGTGATTGATGAATACCGGATACAGCCCGCCAAAGTGATGGTGATCAGTCAGGAAGATCATCAGGCACGGCTTTCCATCACCATCCATGAAGGCCGCAACCGCCAAATCCGGAAAATGTGTGAACAATGTGGTTTTTCGGTGCGGCGGCTTAAACGCATTGCTGAAGGCACACTGACACTTGACCGCAAGCTTGCCCCTGGCAAATGGCGTACACTTACCCCGGAAGAAATCGCCTCCTTAAAAAACACGCCTGCCAATGCGGAAAAAGAGGGGAAGGGAACCCGATAATGGCTCCCTTCTCCTCTCTGTTTAGCTTATGCCTTTTCCCGCATTTTCACGGGGAATAAAACTTGGGTTTTCAACTGCTGTGAGTCTGTTGTTTTGCTGGGTTCTGTTAAAAAACGTTCATAGCTGACTGGCTCCATCTCATATTGTGGATGGTTTTCCAGCCATTTCGCAATCATATCATGGGCACCCCCAATGGTGGCGTATGGGCCGGTATGGGTTGTGCCAACACATAACGCCCCTGGCAGGCTGCGTATGCCCTGTGCCTGCCCTTCCACAGGAATCAGAAATTCCATATCCGCATTTTCTGGATCAAATCCTTCGCCATAAAATGCCATAATCGGTGGCTTGCCTGATGGGCGCAAGCCATTTGCCGCAAGCTGCTGATAGGTTGCATCAATCAAATTGCCGATTGCTTTTTCTTCACAGGGGATGCAGCGCCGCAGCCCAAATACCTGTTCTGATTCCATTTGCACCAATGTGGCTGTGTAATTTTGTTCCATATGAAAAACCTCCATCCTGTGCAGGTCATATGCCATACGGTGTGCCAGCTCCTTCCATTCCAATGCCTGGGTCTTGACCCAATCATATTGCCGCAAGATATATTCCCGCTGCTGCTGTAGCGGCAACGGCAGGATTTTTGCAATCTCTGCCAAGGGGAAACGGTATGCTTTCAGCCATTCAATTTTACGCACGCGTTCAAGTTGGCTGGCTGCATAATAACGGTAGCCATTTTCCCCGATTTTCTCCGGGCTTAGCAGCCCAATCGCATTATAATGGCGCAGCATCCTTGCGGATACGCCGCAAAGCTTGGAAAATTCACCGATGGTAAACATATGCCCTCCTGCTTTGTTAATTTGGATTTCAGAACCGGTTCTGTATCTTTAGCTTACACCTTACCATGGTGTTAAAGTCAAGGGATTTTATTAGATTTTTTACCACCCAAAAGAAAGGGAGAGTTCTAACCCATGAAGTGGAAAACAATACGTCAAACTGTTTGGGATAAATTAGCCAAAGAAAAACGCCCGATTGTGCTTTATGGCATGGGCGATGGCGCGGATAAAATTTTGCAGGTCTTTTCTGAGCGGCAAATTCAGGCTTCCGGCGTTTTTGCCAGCGATGAATTTGTTCGAGGGCATTCTTTTGCTGGGTTCCCAGTGCGTACATTGGCGCAGACCATCGAACAGTTTGGCAATGATATTGTGATTGTTTTATCCTTTGCCAGCCAGCGCCCCGAAGTGCTGGAAAAAATGTATGCGCTGGACAAGCAATTTGATGTTGTCGCGCCTGATGTGCCAGTTGCTGGCGATGGCTTATTTGATTTGGCATTTGCCCATACACATATGGAAGAATTTGATGCTGTTGCGGCTTTACTTTCAGACAGCCTTTCACGGCAAGTGCTGGATGCTATGATTTGTTTCAAACTAACCGGACAGCTTTCTTATTTGCAGATGGGGGAATCTGAAAAGGCAGAAGCCTTTACGCATTTATTAAAGCCGCATCCCGCGGAACATTTTATGGATTTTGGCGCTTATAATGGCGATACAATTCGGGAATTACTGGGCTATACCCATGGTGCATTTGCATCAATTACCGCGCTGGAACCAGATCCCCGCAATTTCCGCAAGCTGTCCAGCTATGCGCAGGGGCTTTCCGGAGATATCCGGCTCATACAAGCTGGCGCATGGGATTCTGACTGCACCATGACTTTTGCCGCAAAAGCTGGACGTAATTCCCGTTTATTTGCCAAAGGGCAGCAAGTGCAAATGCGTGCGGCGGACAGTATATTACAAAGCGCACCCTGCACCATGCTGAAGCTGGATGTTGAAGGCGCGGAACGCCAAGCTTTGCTTGGCGCCGCGCAAACCATTGCACGGTGGAAACCTCGCCTAAATGTTGCCTGTTATCACCGCAATGAGGATTTATTTACACTGCCATTGCTGGCACATCAGTTAAATCCGGATTATATGTTATATTTGCGGCACCATCCTTATGTGCCCGCGTGGGATGTCAATTTATATGCCATTTGATAAACAGAAAAGCCTGATGCCTGCTTATTTTGCAGGGCATCAGGCTTTTTTTGTAAGCTGTTATGGGTTTTATCTGCTTACAGTTTGGTTAAAACACGGTGCAGGATAATTGCCATTTCCGCACGGCTGAGTGTGCCGCCTGGATTCAGCATACCATGGTCATTGCCGGAAACAATACCGCTCTGTACCAGTGCTGCGACTGCGTTTTGAGCATATGGAGCAACCAAACCGCCATCCCCAAAGCTACCAAGTGCTGATGTTGCACCATATGGCGTGCTCTTACCAGTTGCGTTCAGGGTGCGCTGGATAAGCAACATGGCATCCTGGCGGGTTAAGGAATCGGCTGGATTAAACCGCCCATCCGTTGTGCCAGAGGCAATATTTAATGCTTTTGCGGCTGCAATCGCCTGTGCGTAATAGCTTTCTGATGGAACATCATAAAAACTGGATGTTGCTGTGGTGCGCAAATCAAACGCACGGTAAAGCATTAAGACAAAATCACCACGGGAAATATTTTGTGCTGGAGCATAATGGCTGGCATCAATGCCGCTGACTACATTGCTCTTGTAAAGGTAATCAATGGATGATGCTGCCCAGCTATAAGAGGAACCAACATCAGCAAATACAGCAGATGCTGCCGGGCGCGATACCGAAACTTCAATCGAACCGCTAAACGAACGGTTATTCCGGTCTGTGCCGACATAACTGATAACGGCTGTGCCGGTAAATCCTGCCGCTGGGACAAATGCTACCGATGACAATGCTGGCGAACCGCTGACCATATAGTTAATGCTGGCATTGACTGGCGTTCCTGTATTGGCGGGACCAATATAACCAGAATATAACTTGCCGCTCGCTTCGTCCGGGATGGAGAACCGTACCGAGTTCAGCGAGGACTGTCCCCAGTTGTTGCATACTGTAACAAAATCATTGGTTTGGAATGCTACCGGTACACCGGTTGACGCGTAATGGATTGTCCCAGCCGTGCCGGAAATCGGGTTATTTTGCTGTGTGCCATTATACGAAATATTTACCGTACCGCTAAACGATGTATTATCTGTAGAACGTCCAGTGAATGAGATTTTTGCGGATGTCACCGAATTATTCGCCGGGACAAATGATACTTCATCCAAATATGGGCTGGAATTGCGGTAATAGCTGGTTGATGCGGAAACCCTACTGCTGGAACTACCAGAATACTGGTAATATAATGTCCCTGTTGCAGTGCTTGGCAGGCTAAACCGTACATAGTCAAGGTTATAACCAGTTACCGTGCGGGAATAATTGTTGAAATCATTGACGCTGAAATTCACAGTCCGCCCTGCCTGCGCAGAATAATTGATATCATCCCCACTGCCTTGCCCAACATGGATGGTAATATCCCCTGTTGCCTGTTTGCCATTGGTGTTATAGGCGGTGAATGGGATGGTCACAGTGCCAGTGAAACTGTCATTGGGCACAAAGGTGATATCATCAATATATGGGTTGGAACTGCGGTAATAACTGGTTGAGGTTGATACCTTGGTGCTGGAGCTGTTGGAATACTTATAATACAAGATGCCGCGGGAAGTGCTTGGCAAGGAGCGGAACCGGATATAGTTGAGGTTATAACCGGTTTCATCATTGGAAAAACGATTAAAATCAGATACCGAGAAGTTGACTGACCTGCCTTTTGCTGTATCATAAGAAATATCACCGCTGTCACTGCTGCTGTCGTTGCCAACAGTAATCACAACATCGCCGGAAATCCGCCTGCCGCTGGTGTCATATGCGTTAAATGGAATCGTGACGGTGCCGGTGTAATTATTTGCTGGCACAAAGGTGATATCATCCAGGTAAGCGCTGGAACTGCGGTAATAGCTGGTAGATGTCGATACCTTGGAGCTGGAGCTATTGGAATACTTATAATACAATGTGCCGCGGGAAGAACTTGGCAGCGAAGTAAACCGCACATAGTTTACGTTATTCCCGGATTCATCACGGCAATAGCTGTTAAAATCAGACGCATTGAAATTGACTGACCGGTTTTTGGAGGTGCGGTAAGTAACATCCCCGCCACGGCGGTAATCATCATCGACATGGATAATCACTTCACCTGTGAAACGGTTATTGTTGGTGCTGTAGCCTGTGAATGGGATAGTTACGGTACCAGAATAATTGCTTGCCGGTTCAAAGCTGATATAATCCAGATATGGGCTGGAACTGCGGTAATAATTTGTACCCGTGCTGACGCGGCTGTTGGAACTGGAATAACGGTAATACAAAATGCCGCGGGAGGAACTCGGCAGATCAGTGAAACGGATATAGTTTAAGTTATAGCCGGTTTCATCGTTACAGTAATCATTAAAATCATTGACCGAAAGGTTCAGTGTCCGATTGCGGTCAACGCTGTATTCCAAATCGCCATAGTCATCATCATCGCCGCCTGTGCCGACAGAAATTTGGATTTTGCCAGTATAGGTTTCGCTGTTCATGCTATATGCGGTATAGTTGATGGTTGCTGTGCCGTTGTAGCCATTTTTCGGCACAAAGCTGTCCTTATGAATATATGGCGAACCGCTGGATTTATATTTTGTGGATGGGTTAATCTCCTGGTTATAGCTATTCTTGTCTGAATAGTCATAATACAGCCTGCCCTGGTTGGAAGAGGGCTGTTCAAACACAACCGAACTAAGCGCCTTACCAGTGAGAGAAATACAAATTTCATTGAAATCATTGGCAATAAAGCTGACGGGTTCATTTTCCTCGGTGCGGTAGCGCATGGTGCCCGCCACAGGGCGGTTTACCGTGACATTACAAGTCATTGCGGCATATTGTTTGCCATTGACGGTTGGGGTAACGGTAATTGTGGTGGAACCTGCTGCTTTGCCCTTAATGGTGCGGCTGGTGCCCGAACCGGAATAGGTTGCATATGCCGGGGCACTGTTTTTCCAAACAGCGCTTGCCTTTGCGCCCTCGGGGATACCGTTGACAGAAAGGGTAGCTTCCTGGTTGGGGTTCAGCGTCAGGGTTGAGGACGAAAGCGACAAGGTAAATTCAGAAATCGTCACTTCACAGGTTTGCGTTTTGCCGCCTGCGGAAACATGGACTTTGGTTTTTGCGCCGACTTTTGCCTGCCCGGATGCTTTCACAGTGACATTGCTGCCGCTGTAAGAAACGGTAACAACCGCGGTATTTTCACTTTCTGCCTTAGAAATACTAGCACCCGTCGGCAAAGTAACAGACATTGTTTTGCTGGTGCCTGGTGCAAGCGACAATTGTGGTTCAAACTGAATGCTGCCTGCCATATTGACATTTACAGTGCAACGTGCTGTTTTGCCATTTGCTGTTGTTGCAGTAATCACAGCCTGCCCAACAGATACCGCAGTAACAACGCCGCCATTTACTTTTGCAATCGACTCATCATTGCTTGACCATGTAACAGTTTGATCTGTTGCATTTTGAGGATCAATTGATGGTTCCAAAGCAACTGTCTGCCCAACATCCAAAGAAGCACTGGAAGGACTTAAAGAAATACTAGAAACCGGAACAGCTGTTGTACTGACCGTTACTTCGCAAGTTGCTGTTTTATCACCATCTTTTGTTTTTGCTGTGATTGTTGCTTTCCCTTTCATACAACCGGTAACTTCGCCATCTTTTACCGTTGCAACAGCAGTATCACTGCTTTCCCATGTAACCTCTTTGTTTGACGCATTATTTGGCTGCACTGTGGCTTTCAAAATGACTTTTCCGTTTACAGGGATTTCAGCTGTTGTGCGGTCTAATGTAACCCCTGTAACATTATACGATTTAACAGTTACTGTACATTTTGCAAGTTTAGTGCCGTCTGCTACAGAGCTGACCTGAATTTCTGCCTCACCAGCTACATAGCCAGTCACTTTACCACTATTATCCACATCGGCAACGGATTTATTTAAACTCTGCCAAGTAACTGCTTTATTGGTTGCATTTTCAGGAAGTACTGTAGCAATTAATTGTTTTGTTTCATTTATTCCCAACGTCAAGCTGGATTCATCAAGAATAACATTGCTAACAGCAACATCTTCGACAGTAAGTTTCCACTTATCTCTTATCGTTGGAGAACCTTGAACGGCTGCTGTAATCGTAGTTTCACCAGCTTTCAAACCAGTCACAGCGCCATCTTTTACTGTTGCAACACCAGCATTACTACTACTCCATACAATAGACGCATTTGTAGCTTCAGGTGGGTTTATAGTGAGTGCAAAATTAACTGTATCCCCCACTTTCAATGTTGCTGGTGGATTGTCAAACGCAATAGATTGAACCGGGTTAGTAACAGTAACCCGACAGGTCGCATAAACACCAGAATCTGCCTCAGAATAAGCGGTAATATTAGCAGTGCCAACTTTAATTCCATGTACCTCACCGCTAGCTGCGTCTACAGTAGCAACCGCCTTATTATCACTTCTCCATTTAATAGGAAGATTTTCTGCATCCCAAGGCTCTTTTTGTGCCACCAATGTTATTTCCGAACCCACCGCAACTTCTGCTGTAGAATCTAAAGTAATCTTCTCTATGGCAAGTTCTCTCTTTTGAACCTGAACTGTAAAAGCATTAGATTGAACGTTTCCAGAACTTGCTGTGATTTTAGCGTTACCTTCCTTAACACCAGTGATAAGACCATTACTATTTACAGTAGCAATTAATGGATTAGAACTCGTCCATGTGATGCCATTGTTTGTTACCATTTGGCTGCTATCTGAATAAGTTACTTCTGCTTCAAGTTCAAGTGTATCACGAACTTTCACAGTTCCATTATTAGTAACGCTGGTATTATATGCCTCTCGTATTGCAATCCTTGTAACTGTTACTGAAGGAGCTTCCACATCATTAACTGTAACTTTGCAAGTAGCGGTTAGTTTGGAATTTTCGGCAGACATAACAGTAATGTTTGCAGTACCTTTACTTATCGCTTTTATTTTACGTTTTAAATTACCCTGACCAGGATCATTACTTGCCCAAGCAATTGGATTTCCAGAAATCCGAAAATATACTTCTTTATTGTCTGCATCACCAGGAATAACAAAAGCTTCAATATCCTTCTCTTCCCCTACTGTTAAGGTAAGATTATCGCTATCAAGCCCTACGCTTGTAACTTTTTTTACGGCATCTGGATCGTTTGCATCCGCACCAGCCGCGAACGCCGCCGGCATCATCCCCGCCAGCAGCATCACCGCAAGCACCAGCGCCATGCAGCGCCTGCCTAATCTATTCCATCGTAGTTTCATAGTTGCATTCTCCCTTTCATGGTTGTACACAGTTATTGTAACGCATTTGCGGCGAAATTTCCAGTGTAATTTGTGTGGATGCACAAATTGTAAGGTATCTGCAACATTCTGCCGCCATGGCACACCCTTCTCTTCCTGTTCCATCCATTTTAGTGCCCGCCAATCTTTGTATCCTTCCAAATAAAACGCGCCAACCACTTGATAATATCTGCCGGATTTTTTATAATAGGATTAAACCTTTGGTTATTGTTTGCCCTGCAAGCATCAAAGGGGGAGCGTTTCATTTTATATACCAATAGGGATGGCAGGCTTGACAGCCTTGCCGCATCCAAGCAGGATTTATGATACGTACTGCCGTGGAGGTAATATCTAGTGAATAGAAAAAAGAATACGACAACACGTTTTTTGACAAAAAGCCTGATTATAATAATCATCCTGTCTATCTTTATTTTTGGGTTCCTTGCGTTTTATATGAGCAGAAAAAGCGCGGACACCATCAGTGAAGTCGGCGAAATCTATATGTCCAGCATGAGCGAGCAGATTTCACTGCATTTTGGCACAACCATGAAACTGCGGCTTTCCCAGGTGGAAGCCATGGTGAAGACCAATCCGCCTGGCAGCGCCAGCCCGCAGGCGCTGCGCGAGGCGCTTGCTTATAACGCCCATGCCCGCGGCTTTGACTATCTGGCGCTTTATTCTAACGATGGCGATTTTGAAATGATTTATGGCGACCAAATCCGGCTCATCGACCCTGAACCATTTTTAGAATCGCTAAATGAGGGCGAAGCAAAAATTGCTGTTGGCAGGGATGCGCAGGATAACGATATTGTGTTGGTCGGAGTTTCCATAAATTACCTCATGCTGGAAGACGGTGAAACTTGCACAGGCATTGTTGCCGCGCTTCCTGTTTCATACATAAGCGATACCCTTTCGCTGGATAAAGAAGACACTTTGGTTTATTCCCATATTATCCGTAAAGATGGTACTTTTGTTATCCGCAGTGGCGATATCCGCCAACTGAATTATTTTGACTGCATCCGTGAAACCTTTGACGAAGTTAACGCCGCCGACGCAGAACCTTATGTCGAAGGACTGCGCGCCGCAATGAGCAATAATGAAGGATATTCTGTGGTCATGCAGATTGGCGATGAACGCCGCCACCTACACTGTACAAAACTGGATTATTCGGAATGGTATCTTGTTTCCATCATGCCATATGGCAAGCTGAACACCATTGTCAACAGCATGGGACGCCAATGGATTTTGATAGTGCTTGGCGGCTGCAGCATTATCCTGCTAGTGCTTTTGTTTGTTTTCTGTATTTATTTCCGGCTAACCCGCCAACAAATCCATGCGCTGGAACGTGCCCGTAAAGAAGCGGAACACGCAAATAAAGCCAAAAGTGAATTTTTATCCAACATGAGCCACGATATCCGCACGCCGATGAATGCAATTGTCGGCATGACAGCAATTGCCACAGCAAATATCGGCAACGTCCAACAGGTGAAAAACTGCCTGCGAAAAATCACCCTTTCCAGCAAGCATTTGTTAGGGCTAATCAATGATGTGCTGGATATGTCTAAAATTGAAAGCGGCAAAATGACATTAAGTGTTGACCAGGTATCGCTGCGCGAAGTGATGGACAGCATTGTCAATATTGTACAGCCCCAAGTGCGGGCAAAAAAACAACGGTTTGATGTGTTTATCCATGATATCATCACCGAAAATGTATGCTGCGACAGCGTCCGCCTGAATCAGGTGCTGCTGAATTTCCTGTCCAATGCGGTGAAGTTCACGCCGGAAGGCGGCTGCATCGAAGTAAGCCTGTATGAAGAAACGTCGCCGAAGGGAGACGGATATGTCCGGGTCCATCTGAGGGTAAAGGATAACGGTATCGGCATGTCGCCGGAGTTCCGGGAAAAGATTTTTGAATCCTTTTCCAGAGAAGACAGTGCCCGTGTCCGGAAGACGCAGGGCACCGGACTGGGTATGGCAATCACCAAGTATATCGTGGATGCCATGGGCGGGACCATAGAAGTATCCAGCGAGCAGGGGCTTGGTTCGGAGTTCCATGTGACGCTGGATATGGAACAGGCGCTGGTCCAGGAGATGGATATGGTGCTTCCGGACTGGAATATGCTGGTGGTGGATGACGACGAGGAACTCTGCCGTACAACGGCGGATACGCTGCGGTCCATCGGAGTTGCTGCAGAA
>Ga0137306_101751_pt1 | contig 20628 bp, 19 predicted proteins | sample Inofroosms_March_FD_97187 | JGI IMG/M metagenome (GOLD analysis project Ga0137306, IMG submission 97187) | Mouse cecal microbial communities from Vienna, Austria - N-Acetylneuraminic and N-Acetylglucosamine D2O microcosms_March | ecosystem: Host-associated > Mammals > Digestive system > Large...
GTACAGCTTTGTGACCAGATTATCATTGGAATTGCCACGTCCAGACTTCGGGAGGGAGATACGCTTCCGAGCGTCCGGCAGCTTGCAGAGGAGATTGGCATTAATATGCATACGGTTAATAAGGCGTACAGTCTTTTGAAACAGGAAGGTTATATTCGTCTGGACCGGCGCTGCGGAGCAGTGATTGCTGTAGATGCAGATAAGCTGAAGGCAATGAAGGAGATGAAAAGTGAACTTCTGGTCATACTGGCGAAGGGGAGCTGCAAAAATATTACCAGGGAAGAAGTTCATGAGTTGATTGATGAAATTTATGCAGAATATGGGGAGTAGAGTAGGAGGAGATTATGCAGATTTATACGGAAAAAGCGGAGCAGGCACTGAAGCTGGCCAGAAAAGTATCCGCTCTGTTAAAACATCCTTATATAGGGACTGAACATATCCTGATCGGGCTCTTAAAAGAATCTTCAGGGGCGGCTGGTCAGGTGCTTGCGGGGGCCGGCGTGACAGAAAAAGCGCTGACTGATATGATCAGTCAGCTGATTGCTCCGGAAGGCGGCAGTCTGTTGGATGGAAAGCGCGCTTATACTCCCAGAGCAAGAAAGATTCTGGAAGATGCAGCCACGGAAGCGAAGCGCTTCCGCGAGCATCTGGTGGGAACAGAGCATATCCTGATTGCAATATTGAAAGACGGCGAATGTGTAGGTTCCCGTCTTTTGAATACCATGAATATTCGCCTCCGCGATTTATATTCGGAGGTGGTTACTTCCATGGGAGAAAAAGCTGCTGAGTACAGGGAGGATGGAAAAGCGCGCGGAACACAGACACTGGATCGTTACAGCAGGAATCTGACGGAACTGGCAAGAGAGGGAAAGCTGGACCCGGTGATCGGCAGAGAAGAAGAGATTCAGAGAGTTTTGCAGGTCTTAAGCCGTCGGACGAAGAATAACCCATGTTTGATCGGGGAGCCCGGAGTAGGCAAGACGGCGATTGTGGAAGGCCTTGCGGCAAGGATCGCTTCCGGGCAGGTGCCGGACAGCGTTCTGGGTAAAAGACTGTGTATTCTGGATCTGACTGCCATGGTGGCAGGATCCAAATATCGGGGAGAGTTTGAAGAACGCATCAAAAATGTAATTGAAGAGGTTCGGCAGTCCGGCGAGATCCTTCTGTTTATTGACGAACTTCATACAATTATTGGTGCGGGCGGCGCAGAAGGTGCCATGGATGCATCCAATATTCTCAAGCCGGCCATGGCCAGAGGCGAGATTCAGATTATCGGAGCCACGACACTGGAAGAATATCGGAAACATATTGAAAAAGATGCGGCTCTGGAGCGCAGGTTTCAGCCGATTACGGTAGAGGAAGCAGATATGGAACAGAGCATTGAGATCTTAAAAGGTCTGCGTCCTTATTACGAACAGCATCATCAGGTAAAGATTACGGATGAAGCGCTTGAAGCGGCCGTAAAACTGTCTGCGCGTTATATCAATGACCGTTTTCTGCCGGATAAAGCCATTGACTTGATGGATGAGGCCGCGGCCGCGTTGCGTATGGGCCAGTATACTTCGGGAAACAGTCGTTTTCATGTTCTTGAGGAACTGGTGTCTGCAAAGGAGGAACTGGAGGCGGCTCTCATGTCAGGTGATATGGAAAAGGCGAGGATCTGCCGTCTGGGGATACAGAAGCTGGAAGGGAAACTGGATGGAAAAGAGCATAAAAAAGGCAGAAAGGCATCGGCGACTGTGACAGAGGAGCAGGTTGCGTCGGTCGTTTCAAGATGGACCAAAATCCCGGTACAGCGTCTGGCGGAAGCAGAATCTCAGAGACTGCGCCGTCTGGAACAGACGCTTCATAAAAGAGTTGTGGGTCAGAATGAAGCAGTGAGTGCAGTGGCCGGAGCAGTGAAGCGTGGCAGAGTAGGCCTGAAGGATCCAAAAAGGCCGATAGGTTCTTTTCTGTTTCTCGGCCCGACAGGGGTAGGGAAGACGGAGCTTTCCAAAGCACTGGCGGAGGTCTTATTCGGCAGAGAAGAAGCGATGATCCGTGTTGATATGTCGGAGTATATGGAAAAACACAGTGTTTCGAAACTCATAGGTTCCCCGCCCGGATATGTGGGGCATGACGATGGCGGACAGTTGAGTGAGAAAGTGCGCCGTAATCCTTATGCTGTGATTCTGTTTGACGAGATTGAGAAAGCTCATCCGGATGTATTTAATATACTGCTTCAGGTATTGGATGACGGGCATATTACAGATTCTCAGGGAAGAAAGGTGGACTTTAAAAACACGGTTATCATAATGACTTCCAATGCGGGGGCCAGTGCGATTGTGTCTCCGAAAAAACTGGGCTTCGCTTCGGTGGAAAATGCAAAGCAGGATTATGAATTCATGAAGAACAGCGTTATGAATGAAGTGAAGCAGATCTTTCGTCCGGAATTTTTGAACCGTATTGATGAGACGATCGTGTTTCATGCTTTGCAGAAAGAAGAAATTATCCGGATTGCCGGTATGCTTTTGCAGGAACTGGAAAAACGCTGTGCGAATCAGCTGTCGATTCAGGTATCTTTTAAAGATTCAGTGAAAAAATGGCTGGCGGAGACGGGATATGACGTGAAATACGGAGCCCGTCCGCTAAAACGTGCCATACAGAATAAACTGGAAGATGCTCTGGCGGAAGAGATTCTAAGAGGCGGAATTCGGGAAGGCAGTCATGTGGATGTGAAAGTGGTCGGAGGAAACGTGCGGATTCAGGTCAGACCGGAGGAACAGGCATGAAAAAGGGCGGTACGATTTTTTTCTGCCAGAACTGCGGGTATGAATCCGCTAAATGGTGCGGACAGTGTCCGTCATGCGGTGAGTGGAATACATTTGTGGAAGAACCTGCGGTTTCCGGCAGAAAAAAGCTGCAGGCAGGCAGAAAACAGTCCGGGGGATCAAAAAGCGGCCCGGTCAGTCTTGCACACATTGAATCGGGGAGCCGTGAACGGATTTCTACCGGTATGCAGGAGCTTGATCAGGTGCTGGGCGGCGGGATTGTGCCGGGTTCGCTGATTCTGGTGGGAGGGGATCCCGGTATTGGAAAATCCACTCTTCTTCTTCAGGTTTGCCGTAATCTTTCAGAAAGGCGTCTGAATATTCTCTATATTTCAGGAGAAGAGTCTCTGCAGCAGATTAAACTGCGGGCGCTGCGGATCGGAAGCTTCCAGGATACACTGAAATTTATGTGTGAGACAAATCTGTCGGATATTGAAGAAGTAGTCCTGCGGGAAAAGCCGGAGGCAGTGATCATTGACTCTATACAAACCATGTATCAGGAAGATATTTCGTCAGCTCCCGGGAGTGTATCTCAGGTTCGGGAGGCGACGGGAGTATTGATGAAAATGGCCAAGGAACAGGGAATTGCGGTCTTTATTGTGGGGCACGTGACAAAAGAAGGGACGGTGGCCGGCCCGCGGGTGCTGGAGCATATGGTGGACACGGTGCTTTACTTTGAGGGGGACCGTCATGCTTCCTACAGAATATTGCGGGGGGTGAAAAACCGTTTTGGCTCTACCAATGAGATCGGTGTGTTTGAGATGCTGGAAAATGGACTTCAGGAGGTGGCCAATCCTTCCGAATATATGCTGAGCGGAAGGCCGGAGGGAGCGTCCGGTTCTGTGGTTGCCTGTACCATGGAAGGTACAAGGCCCATGCTTCTTGAAGTACAGGCGCTGGTCTGCAGAACAAATTTCGGTCTTCCGCGCAGAACGGCGGCAGGAATCGATTATAACCGTGTGAATCTCCTGCTGGCAGTACTTGAAAAACGGTTGAATCTCCCGTTTTCGAGCTATGATGCGTATGTGAATATTGCAGGGGGAATGCGTCTGAATGAGCCTGCCATGGATCTGGCACTTGTATTGGCGATGATTTCCAGCTATAAAGACATACCGGTCTCCGGAAAGACGGTCGTTTTCGGGGAAGTCGGTCTGAGCGGGGAGGTCCGTGCGGTCAGTATGGCACAGCAACGGGTTCTGGAAGCAAAGAAACTTGGATTTACGAGGGTTGTTTTCCCGGAGAGCAGCATGGAACAGGTAAAAAATATTGCGGGGATTGAACTGGTTGGGGTGGTCTCTGTACATGATGCGCTTCGGGTAATTGCCCGAGCCGAACAGGATTTGAAAAAAAGTGATTGACACTGCTATAAAAATATGGTATATTATCCGAGTGTCAATGATACAGGGATATAGTTCAGTCGGTAGAACGTTGGTCTCCAAAACCAAATGTCGAGGGTTCGAGTCCTTCTGTCCCTGTTCAGGCTTCGGAATATGTTTCCGAAGCCTTTTTTCTGTGAACAGAGATATATAAAGGAAGATCGTTGCGTTGCGGCAGCCAGGGGCATGTAAGAGAATTTAACTGTCAGGGGAGTGTAAGTGAATGGCGCTGGTATATATTTGAAAAGGAGATCAGGGGAATGAAAGGAAAAAAAGGATGGGCAATATGCCTTGCAGGGTTTATGACAGTCCTGTCAACGGGGTGTTCAGGAAGTATGCCATGGGTAGAGGCGGCCGGGGAGACGGCTGAAGAGACAGGAGAACGTACGGCGTCTGACCGTCTGGAAGCTGTGAAGCAGTCAGGTGAGATCAGAATTGGTATTTCTGCGGATTATGCACCGTTTGCTTTTGAGATGCCGGAAGAGGGAGGCGAACGGGTGTTTGCAGGAGCTGATATTGAGCTGGGCAGATACATTGGAGAGAGACTGGAAGTGACTGCAGAATTTTACGAAATGGAATTTGAGGACTGTCTGGCGGCAGTGGCGGAAGGAAGTGTGGATATGGTTCTTCTTGGAATGCTGCCGGAAGCGGACAGAGACAGTGTAATGGATTATACAGACGTTTATTACAAACCGGGGGAACAGGCAGTTTTGATAAAAGAAACGCAGAAAGAAAAGCTGACAGAACTTGCGGACTTTGAACAGAGAACGGTGGCAGCACAGTATGGGAGTCTCCAGGCACAGGTTCTGGCGGAACAGTTTCCGGGATCATATCCGGAATTTACGGAAAATGCAAAAGATGCGGTGTTTCAGCTTCGTCTTGGTCAGGTGGATGGTGTGATTCTTGAGAAAGCGTTGGCGGAAGAAGCGGTAAAAGAATATACGGATCTGGCGGTTTCCAGAGTACAGGTATCTTATACGCCGTCAGGAGCAGTCGGTATTGTAGGCGGAGTGGTAAAAGGAGAGGCAAAACTGCTGTCTGAAGTGAATGAGATTCTGAAGGACGTGTGTCTGGAAAACAAATATCTTAAATGGCTGGATGAGGCAAATGAGCAGGCGGCATCGCTTGTACGTTCTACTCAATGAGAGTGCCGACAGGGATATTGTTCAGCCAGTCCGGCTGCCGGTAATGGGCAATGACGTCCCGTATGGTATTCATGGAAGGAGTAAAAACTTTATCTTTGTGATATACGAGACTGAAAGAACGTTCCAGCTCATTGGTGTGCGGGATAAAGATGCGGATTTGACGGTTGCGGATATCACGTTCCAGAAGCCGTACAGATACCACCGCCAGACACTGATTGTACAGTATCGCATTACAGAAAGCGTCCGGACATGTTGCTTCCCATGAAACGTCGGGGGTCAGATTGTGGCGTTTGATGAATTTATCAAACAGCGCCCGCGTGCCGCTGCCCGGTTCCCGGATAATGAATTTCTGACTGTTCAACTCGGATACATGGATCTCTTTGCGTTGCGCAAAAGGATGGTCTTTTGCACAGCCCAGGACCAGGAAATCACGGATACTTGGAATCATGACCAGATCCGGGTGGTGAACTTCCCCTTCCACAAGGGCGATGTCCAGTTCGGATTTCAACAGCTTCTCTTCTACGATATGAGTATTTGCGATAAAAGTATAGGTTTCTGCTTCAGGCATAGTCCGGTTAAAGTCATTTAAAATGTTGGAGATTAAACAGGAGCCGATGGTGATGGTGGAACCGATGCGGATAATATCTTTCCTGCGGCTTTTGCGTATACTCTGTTCCATCTGCTCAAACTGTCCGACAACCTGATAGGCATGATCCAGCAGTTCCTGCCCGGCCGGGGTAATATGTAATCTCCGTGAAAGACGGTCAAAAAGGCGCATATCATAGTATTCTTCCAGCTCCCGGATGGCCTGGCTGATCGTCGGCTGAGAAAGATACAGTTCTTTTGCAGCGGTATTCATAGAACCGTATTCTGCAACGGTTATAAAAATTTTTAAATGTCGTATAGTCATGAAAATGGTCTCCTGTGTCAATTGTCCGGTAAACAGTGGAAAAAGTTATAGGTTTTACCTATAATGTTGATAGAATAATATCATTTTTCAGGCTGTAAAACAAGTGCTATAATAACGATAAACAGACTGCTTCTGATAATCGAAAGCAGATATCAAAACAGCAAATAACAGAAAAAGGAGACGGGAATGTGAAAGTAATCATTATTGGCGGTGTAGCGGCAGGAACCAAGGTTGCGGCAAAACTGAAGAGAGAGGATCGCAGTGCGGAAGTGACGATTCTGACCAGAGGAAAGGATATTTCTTATGCCGGGTGCGGACTTCCTTACTATGTGGGAAAAGTAATTCCGGGTCGGGAAAGTCTGGTGGTGAATACGCCGGAGAAATTTGCAGCTCTGACAGGGGCGAAGGTTATTACCGGCATGGAAGTGACAAAAATTGACCGTGGAGAAAAAAATGTAACGGCAGTCGACGAAAGCGGAACAGAGAGTGTCTGGGAATATGATAAACTGGTGATTGCTTCCGGGGCATCGCCGGTCAGGCCGCCGCTTCCGGGGCTGGATCTGCCCCAGGTATTCTTTATGAGAACTCCGGATGATGCGGTAAATCTTCGTGCGGCCGTAGAGGCAGGAGGGATAAAAAGAGCAGTTGTGGTAGGCGGAGGATTTATCGGCCTCGAGATTGCGGAAAATCTGACTTCTCTGGGAATTCGCTGTAACGTACTGGATATGGCTCCTCATGTGCTTCCGGGGTTTGACGAGGAAGTACAGATTTTTGTGGAAAATCATCTGGCGGAACATGGAATCAATACCATGACGGGAACCCGATTTGAGGGCGTGACCGGTGAAGGAAAAGTTGAAAAAGTACAGACGGACAGGCGGGCATTGAAAGCAGATCTGGTGGTTCTTTCGATTGGAATTCGTGCCAATACCGGATTCCTTCAGGGCACCGGTATTGAGCTGGCACCCAATAAAACGGTTATTGTCAACGATCATATGCAGACAAATGATCCGGACATCTATGCGGTTGGAGACTGTGCCATGGTGACAAGCCGTATCACAAAGAAAGCCGCATGGTCACCGATGGGTTCTACGGCAAATATTACGGGACGTATGGCCGCAAAAAACATAGCAGGAGAAAAAGTGTCTTATCGCGGCGCCATGGGTACGGCGATCTGCCGGCTTCCGGAGCTGAATGCAGGAAAGACCGGTCTGTCGGAGGCGCAGGCGAAAGACTCAGGTTTTGATGCAGTCAGCGTGATTATGGTTACGGACGATAAAGCGCACTATATGCCGGGAGCAGGAAGTTTTATTATCAAACTGGTTGCAGATCAGGCAAGCAGAAAACTGCTGGGCGTACAGGTACTTGGAAAAGGTTCTGTTGATAAGGTAGTAGACACCTGTGTGGCGGCTATTGCCATGAATGCGACAGTGGATGAGATTGCGGATATGGATTTTGCGTATGCACCGCCGTTTTCCACAGCGATTCATCCGCTGGCGCATGCAGTCAATGTATTGATGAACAAGATGGACGGAACACTGGAAACCATGACACCGGCGGAATATGCGGCCGGAGAGGCAGAGGGTTATAAAGTGATGGATGTATCCCTGCAGCCGTCTGTTGAAGGAGCTCCATATGTAGATTTTACAAAGATCGAAGGTGAAGTGGAAGGTTTCGCAAAGGAAGACCCGATTCTCCTTGTCTGTGCAAAAGGGAAACGCGGATATATGACGCAAAACCGGATGAAATATTACAGATACACGAACACAAAAGTGCTTGAAGGCGGATTGACCTTCAATGAAGTAGAGATTGAAGAATAAAACAAAGAATCAGGAGGAAGAATGAATGTCAGCATTAACGGTAAGCGCGGCGGATGAGAAGAGAGTGAAAGGGATGGGTTTTCTGAACAACAAGGGAACCGATAATTTCAATGGGCGCATTATCACAGTCAATGGGAAGATCACAGCGGCGCAGCAGAGATGCATCGCGGAAGCGGCGGAGAAGTTCGGAAACGGCGAAGTGGTTTTTACTACACGCCTGACGGTGGAAGTGCCCGGGATTCCATATGATAAGATTGAAGAATTTCAGCAGTTTATCGCCGGAGAAGGACTGGTGACCGGGGGAACCGGCTCCAGAGTGCGTCCGGTAGTTTCCTGCAAGGGAACCACCTGCCAGTATGGTCTTCTGGATTCCTATGCTCTGTCAGAGGAGATTCATAAAAGATTTTATGAGGGTTACAGACAGGTTCTGCTTCCCCATAAATTTAAAATTGCTGTGGGAGGATGTCCAAATAACTGCGTAAAACCGGATCTGAACGATCTGGGTATCATTGGACAGTATATTCCGAATTTCGACGAGGATTCCTGCAATGGATGTAAGAAATGTGCAATAGAGAAAAACTGTCCGGTAAAAGCTGCAAAAGTGGTGGACGGTATTCTTGAAATTGATAAGAATGTGTGTAATAACTGTGGACGCTGTATAGAGAAATGTCCGTTTGATGCAATCGAAGACGGTACGTATGGATATAAGATTTATATTGGAGGACGTTGGGGCAAGAAGGTGGCACAGGGGCGCGCCCTTGGTAAAATCTTTACAGATAAAGAGGAAGCGCTGTCAGTTATTGAGAAAACAATACTTTTGTTCAGAGAACAGGGGCGGACCGGTGAGCGTCTGGCACAGACAATTGACAGGCTCGGGTTCGAAAACGTAGAGGCGCAGCTGTTATCAGATGAGATCCTGGGCAGGAAGGAAGAGATTCTGGCAGCTGATCTGCATACAAAAGGAGGAGCGACCTGCTGATCGGCGGGGATAATCCAGGCGGATTGTTTTCAGAAAGAGAAAGCAGTATAATAAATACAGGAGTCACCTGAATCATGTTTTTCAGCAGTGATGCAGTCAATGCAGGATGCGAAAGTGTACAGCGGTTGTCAGGCGGCTCCTGTTTTGTGTTGTGAAGATTTCCGTAGCATAAGTGGGAAAAGAGTGTTATAATATGTGAGGTAAGGGAGTGAATAAGTATGCGAGAAGTTCGACAGGGACAGTTTTACAGACATTTTAAAGACCGCCTGTATCAGATTGTGGCGGTGGCAGAACATTCAGAAACCGGAGAACGTATGGTGGTCTATCAGGCTCTTTATGGGGATTATCGTGTGTATGTAAGACCTTATGAGATGTTTGTGAGCGAAGTGGACCATGAGAAGTATCCACAGGTGACACAGAAATACCGTTTTGAACTGGCAGAGTTGTCAGAGACAGAAAAGCCGGTTTATGAAAAAGCATTGCTTCAGGATGGGATGCCTCAAAAGGACGCTTCCCGGGGCGAAGATGGACCGGCTTTGGAGAAGACAGGCAGGAAAGAGAAAGAAACCGCGCAGGGAAGTCCATTACAGACTGGTGATGGCAGTGTAAATCCCATCCTGCTGGAATTTCTGGATGCAGAGACGCTGGAAGAAAAGCTGCACATTATGATTTTTGGCAGGAACCAGATGGATGATAATCTGCTGAACAGTATTGCCATATCTCTGGATCTGGTAGTGGATGAAAAAAGTACACAGGAAAAGTATGATGAGATTCTGAACTGCCTGTCCATGATGGAGCGGTTCGAATGCAATCGTCTCAGGTAAAGTCAACAACCCTCGCGGCATTCGCCAAATGCTCGTGCAGGCACGGCATTTGGCTCATTGCCCGCGGGAATAAAGAAAAGAGAGGTTTTTACAAATGGCAGAAAGAGAATGCAGCAGTACAGGCTGTACAAAAGAAAGCTGTGAGGGATGTCCCAGCAGACAGCAGGCACCTCAGAGCATGCTGGAGGAGCAGAATGCATATTCCGACATTAAGCATGTAGTAGGCGTGGTCAGTGGAAAAGGGGGAGTGGGCAAGTCTCTGGTGACGGCTTCCCTGGCAAATATGATGGCGGCTCAGGGATACAAAGTCGGGATTCTGGATGCAGATATTACAGGTCCTTCTATTCCCAAAATGTACGGGCTTCATGGTCCTGCAGAGATGGCAGGGGAATGCATTCAGCCGATTTTTACAAAAAACGGAATTGAAGTGATGTCCATTAACCTGCTTCTTCCGGAGGAGGAAGCACCGGTGATATGGCGGGGACCAATTCTGGCTAATATGGTTAAGCAGTTCTGGACCGACGTGGCATGGGGAGAACTGGACTATCTGTTTGTGGACATGCCGCCAGGAACAGGTGATGTGCCTCTGACTGTTTTTCAGTCTATTCCGGTGGAAGGAATCCTGGTAGTGACTTCTCCACAGGATCTGGTGCGTCTGATTGTGAAAAAAGCATTAAATATGGCAGAAGCCATGAAGATTCCGGTGCTGGGTCTGGTTGAGAACTACAGTTATGTGGTCTGTCCGGAGTGCGGGAAGGAATATAAGATCTTTGGGGAGAGCGGGATTGACGCTCTGTCAGAGGAGCTGAATCTGCCGGTGCTCGGAAAGATGCCGATTGATCCCAAACTGGCCGAGCTCGCCAACGGATCGTTCCATGAGGCGGAGAATGAATATCTGCTGCAGGCAGAGAACCGACTGATGTTTCTGTAAAAACGATAAGGAAAGGATTTTCGCATAAAAAACGGGAATCCTTTCCTTTATTTATGCACAGAGTTGCTTTACATCAGCAGGAAGTTTCTTTTTATCCTATCGAATCAGCCAGAAATCTTTTACAACTGCAAAAAATTCCCGTAGAAGATTTGTGGGCTGTGTGGCCAGGTCGCTTTTGGCGGGGATACCGCTTGCGTGTTCATATCCCAGCGTTTCGGCCAGATGCAGGGCGCGGCAGATATGAAAGCCGTTGCTGATAATTCCTACAGAAGCGTTTTCGGGAATCATTTCTTTTGAGAAGATCAGATTTTCGCGGGTATTTGTGGACTGTTCTTCTTCCAGAATCCGGTCTTCTGCGATTCCTTTTTCTTTCAGATACTGTTTCATGGCGGAACTCTCCGTGCAGGGTTCATTGCTGCCCTGTCCGCCGGAAACAATAATGGTCGTATCCGGATGCTCCAGAGCGTATTCATATGCTTTGTCAAGCCGCAGTGCCAGAGCCCGGCTGGGACCGGTGGCGCGCACGTGAGCACCCAGTACGATGACATAGTCCTGCGGTTCTTCCGGCATGGTGAGAGAGGCTTTCAGGATCATTCCTTCTACGCCCAGGAAGAAGAGAAGGCAGGCGGAGAGAAACAGAAGGGCTCCCGCCCGTACCGGGAAAGGAAGGTTGTGGAAAAAGCGAATTCGGAACAGCCATCCGGTCAACAGGAAACCTGCGGACAGAAACAGCCATACAAGATAAAAAGCAGTGGTCAGACCGGTGTAAATAAGCAGTAACATAAAATAAATAAGGCATAAAACCCCGGCGATAGTACAGATAACAGACATAAATGCTCCTTTCTCTGATCTGGCAGGATAAAACAGATTTAACAGTATCAGTTTATCACAGATTCAAAGATTCTGCATCTGGTTTTCAGTTATCATTCGTTCGTTTTGTGACCGGCAACGGGTTTCATGCTCTTCGATATTTTGCAGAAAGAAACAGTTGGCAGGCGCCGGCAATCCCTATTATAATAGTATGCATAAAGAACAGTCGGAAAGGCAGGAGGAAAAAATGAACGGCAGAGAAATCAAGATTATGGATGTAGAAACATTGCTTCGGGATCAGAAAAGGGAGTCGGTGCTGCTGGTCTGCGGGGAATCCTTTCGCAGACAGAGACTTTACGGGGAAATCTGTGAGCGGGTACGGATGGCCGGAGCGAAGCTGACGGAATTTTCGGAATTTGCGCCGAATCCCCGTTATGAATCTGTGGTAAAAGGAGTGCGTGTATTTGTGGAGCAGCAGTGCGATTTCATGATCGCGGCAGGAGGCGGGAGCGCCATAGACGTGGCAAAATGCATTAAATTGTTCTGGAATATGGATGAAAACCGGAATTATCTGGAACAGGAGATTACCGAAAATGCGGTTCCGATTCTGGCAATTCCCACAACAGCAGGTACCGGAAGTGAGGCAACGCGCTTTGCAATTATCTATTACCAGGGAAATAAACAGTCTGTGAGTCATGTTTCCTGTATTCCGGAATATGTTCTTCTGGATGCTTCTCTTCTGGAGACGCTTCCGGATTATCAGAGGAAAGCGACCATGTTGGATGCTTTTTGTCACGCGCTTGAATCTTTCTGGGCTGTGAAATCTACCGAAGAGAGCAGAAAATATGCAGCAGAAGCGATCCGCGATCTTTTGAAATATCAGCAGGCTTATCTGGAAAATACCGAAAGTGGCAATGAAGGAATGCTGCGGGCGGCAAATAAAGCCGGATGTGCAATTAATATTACGCAGACAACAGCGGGACATGCCATGTGTTATAAACTGACGACACGTTACGGGCTGGCTCACGGCCATGCGGCGGCTCTGTGCGTGGACGTATTATGGCCATATATGAACGGGCATACGGAGGACTGCATCGATCCGAGAGGCAGGGATTATCTCACCGGAATGTTCCGGGAGCTTGCGCAGGTCATGGGTTGTGCAACCCCAAAAGAGGCAATTCAAATGTATCATGATCTTCTGGAAAGGCTGGCGCTTCCCCTGCCGGTCAGAAAGTCGGAAGAGGATATGGAGATTCTGAAAAAGTCAGTTAATCCGGATCGTTTAAAGAATAATCCGGTCCTTCTTACGGAACAGATTCTGGAAACTCTGTACCGTCGTATTTTAGGTGATTCTAATTTTCGATAAAAATTTATTGTAATTCAATAAATAATTATTGACAAATAAGGAATAAGGGATTATGATGGAGCCAGAGAAGACAAAGAAGGAGGAAAATATTGTGTGTCAGGCAGAGATGTCAGGATATCTGAAAGCAATTACGATTGGAGTGGGGGTATTTTTGCTGTGCTTTATTTTCTGGTTTCTTCCTCTGGTATTGCAGAAGCCTCTTATGGAAGCAGCGGGGGAGAATGGGTACCAGGGAACCTGTGCTTTGATCTGGATCAGTGCCGTTCCGGCAGCGATGTGTCTGATTCGGTTTTGGGGAATCTGCGAAAGCATTCGTCAGGACCGGTCTTTTTGCGAAGCGAATGCATGGAGACTGAAAAGGATGAGTCAGTATATGCTGCTGGATACAGCGCTTTATTCAGGCTTTCTCGTATGGTTTTTTATTTCGGGGTGGTATGCAGGAATCGTCTGGCTTGTCTTTCCGATCCTTCTTGCCGTCTTTATTTCTGTGTCTCTGACAGTACTCTGTGCGGCGTTATCTCATCTGGTTCGGAAAGCCAGTGAGATGCAGACAGAGCAGGATCTGACCATATAGGAGGGCGTGACGGTGGCAATTGTGATCAACATTGATGTAATGCTGGCCAGACGGAAGATGAGTGTCACAGAACTTTCGGAAAAAGTCGGCATTACCATGGCAAATATTTCCATATTAAAAAACGGAAAAGCCAAGGCGGTCAAACTAAGCACGCTGGATGGCATCTGCAGGGCACTCGACTGTCAGCCGGGAGATATTCTGGAATATGTAAAGGAGGATTAAATTTATGAATAACAGGACTCTGGAGGGCAGCCGGAATCGTCTGCCGGGGATTCGTATACCCTTTTTTAAAGAATATGGAGAGACAGACCGGATATTTGCGGTATTGTATCTGTTCGTAGGCTACGGCTTTATTTACATCTGTTCCAGCCAGAACTTTGAGAGGAATCTCGCCATATTTACAGCATGCTATGCGGCAGTGGTTTTGTCCTATCTAAAAAGAAAGAAGATTTGCCCGCCCGGGGAAAGCTGGTTCTGGCTGACTGTGATGTTGGCAACAGGAATTCCGTTTGCATTCTGGAGTATGCTGGATCTTCTGCAGGTGCTGGCATTGCTGGCAGTTGCAGCGTACTGGACTCTGTCTGCGTCCGGAAGACTTTTAAAAGACGGCCGTACTTCGAGGTGGATCTTTTTCGACGCCTGGAATGCCATGGCGGCTGTACCTCTTTGTAATTTTGGACGTCAGATACATGTTCTTTTTCCGAAGAAGATACAGGAGGAGAAAAAGAGGGCGGAGGGAATCGGTTCGATTTTTCTGGGGATTTTGCTCACCATACCGGTCCTGGTAATTATTCTGCCTCTGCTTGTTCGTGCAGACGCAGGATTTCAGCAGCTGGCAGGCTGCCTGGCGGATTATCTCTGTGAACATTTGATGACAATTCTGATTCGCATGCTGTTCGCTGTGCCGGTGTCTTTCTATCTGTATGGTCTGGTTTTCGGGGGAATTCATAAAAAAAATACAGACCGGTTTCAGGAAGAGCGGCTTGTGGAAGCCGTGGAATGCGCCCGGATCATCCCGGATGGAGCAGTCTGTACGGCACTTACCATAATCTGCCTGATCTACTGTTTATTTGCGGGGATTCAGGGAAACTATCTGCTTTCTGCATTTATGGGGAGACTGCCGGAAGGTTTTACGTATGCGGAATATGCACGAAGGGGATTTTTTGAATTATGCCAGATTGGAGCATGGAACCTGATCTTTTCAGGGGGGTCGGGAATATTATCCAAAACAGACAGACGGGAGCATAAAGGACTGGGATTTCTGACAGGATGTCTTGCGGTTCTGACGTTGTGCCTGCTTGCAACGGCAGTCAGTAAAATGGGAATGTATATTTGTGTTTACGGGCTGACGGTTTATCGGATTCTGCCGCTTGTATTCATGCTGTGGATGGGGCTGGTATTTGTATGTGTGATTCTTCATCAAAGCAGGGAGTTTCCCATTATAAGATTTTGTGTTATGGCGGGCGCGGTAATGTTCTGCATGATGTGTGTATTTCCGGTTGAGCACTGGACAGAACTGTATAATGTATGGGCGCGTGCGAAGGGGCTGATTGTATAGAGGCGGAGATTATGTTTGAAAAATAATCTGAAATTTACAAGCAATCCTGGAGAGAATAATTCAATTTTTTAAAATATTGTATATATTTAATATGTTTTTGCAAAAAAGATGGTAAAATATTGTGAGATATGATAAAATTAAAGGAGTGATGAACAAGTAGTAAACAGAGTGTTCCATAAATAGAAAGAAGGAAACAAAATGCCGGTATATCGACTGAGAAAAAGCGAGGTAAGTTTTCCGGATCCAAAACTTGCTGAGAAGAATGGACTGCTGGCGGTAGGAGGGGATTTGAGTGTGGAACGTCTTTTACTGGCATACTGTAACGGAATCTTTCCATGGTATAATCCGGAGGAAGAGATCATGTGGTGGTGTCCCAGAGAGCGTTTTCTGATTTTTCCGCGGGAGATTCATGTTTCCCGCTCCATGAAAAAGTATATTAAAAAGCATAAAATTGTGATTCGATTGAATCGGGATTTCCAGGATACCGTACATCATTGCCGAATGAAGCGGGAAGAAGAAGGAACCTGGATTGGGGATGAGACAGAAGAAGCATATACGGCTCTTCATAAAGCGGGGTTTGCAGTCAGTGTGGAAGCGTTTGAAAACGGCGAACTGGCAGGGGGACTCTATGGAGTGGCGATTGGCAGATGTTTTTTTGGGGAGAGTATGTTTTCGGAGTTGAAAAATGGTTCCAAAACAGCATTAATCGGACTGTCAGGTGTTCTTCGGGAGAATGATTTCCTGTTTATTGACTGTCAGTTTCATACGGATCATCTGGAGCGGATGGGGGGACGGTATGTAAGCTGGGAAGATTACTCAAGTATGCTGCGAAAAGGGACGAAATGATGCTTTACTTGCCATTCTTTTTACGCTATACTATAGAAGGTATGAGGCCGGGTTCTTGAAAAGGCCATGCGTAAACACACAGTACAGGCTGCGGACAGTCTGTGAAATGGAGGAACGATAGATATGGTAAGAGCAGTTGTAGGAGCAAACTGGGGAGATGAAGGCAAGGGCAAGATTACGGATATGCTGGGGAAAGAGTCTGACATCATAGTCCGGTTCCAGGGAGGCGCGAATGCAGGGCACACAATTATCAATGATTATGGTAAATTTGCACTGCATACTCTTCCGTCAGGAGTATTCTATGATCATACGACAAGCATTATCGGTAATGGTGTTGCGCTGAATGTTCCGGCACTGTTTCATGAGATTCAGGGAATTGTGGACCGGGGAGTTCCGATGCCGAAGATCCTTGTGTCCGATCGGGCTCAGATGGTGATGTCTTACCATATTCTTCTGGATAAGCTGGAGGAGGAACGTCTGGCAGGAAAATCCTTTGGTTCCACCAAATCAGGTATCGCACCGTTTTACTCAGACAAGTATGCCAAAATCGGTTTTCAGGTGAGTGAATTATTTCTGGAAGAAGCGAAACTGAAAGAAAAGATCGAGCGTGTAATTATACAGAAAAATATATTATTTGAACATCTCTATCATGCACCGGCTCTGCAGGCCGAAGACATATATAAGGAACTGATGGAGTATAAACAAATGGTGGAACCCTATGTGTGCGACGTATCTTCTTTTTTGTGGAAAGCCATAAAAGAGGATAAGAACATTCTTCTGGAGGGGCAGCTGGGTACGCTGAAGGATCCGGATCATGGGATCTATCCAATGGTCACCTCTTCTTCCACGCTGGCGGCTTACGGTGCAATTGGGGCCGGAATTCCTCCGTATGAGATCCGGCAGATTATTACGGTATGCAAGGCATATTCCAGTGCAGTCGGAGCGGGTGCATTTGTCAGTGAGATTTTCGGGGATGAAGCGGATGAGCTTCGCAGGCGCGGAGGTGACGGAGGCGAATTTGGAGCAACTACCGGACGGCCGAGGCGTATGGGATGGTTTGACTGTGTGGCTTCAAAATACGGTTGTCGCCTGCAGGGGACTACAGATGTGGCATTCACAGTATTGGATGTACTCGGCTATCTGGAGGAGATTCCGGTCTGTACGGGATATGAGATTGACGGTGAGGTGACAACGGAATTTCCTGTTACCGGTCTGCTGGAAAAGGCAAAGCCGGTCTACAGAATACTGCCGGGGTGGAAGTGCGATATCCGCGGCATTCGCAGATATGAAGAGCTGCCCGAAAACTGCCGCCGTTATGTAGAATTTATTGAAGAACAGATTGGATTCCCGATTACAATGGTATCGAATGGACCAGGAAGCAATGATATTATTTTCCGGAGGCAGAGTTGAAAAATTTTTCAACTCTGATTTGAGTTGCAAAGATGATAAGAAATATTGTGTTTGATATAGGGAATGTTCTTGTTGATTTCTGCTGGAGAGAACACATTGCACGTTATGGATATCAGGGAGAGACGGCAGAACGGATTGGAAAAGCGATGATGTTGAGCAGTCTGTGGACGGAGATTGACCGGGGAGTCTGGTCTATGGAAAAGCTGCTGTCCGGTTTTATTGCCAACGATCCGGAACTGGAGGAAGAGATCCGTACGGTCTTCTCGGATCTGAGTACAATAATAAAAGAGAGAAAAGGTTCGCTTCCGTGGATTCGTTCTCTAAGGGCAGATGGATACAGGGTTTATTATCTGTCCAATTTTTCCGATCGTGTGAAAAAGGAGGCTACAGGAGAGCTTACTTTTCTGGAGGAGATGGACGGCGGGATTATGTCTTACACCGTTCGGAAGATCAAACCGGATCCTGCAATCTATCAGACGCTCTGCGACCGATTTGGACTGGCGGCAGAGGAGTGTGTTTTTCTGGATGACACGCTGGAAAATATTCAGGCAGCGGAAAGATTCGGTATGCAGGGGATTCTGGTGGAAAGTCAGGACCAGGCGAAACAGGCGCTGCAGAGATTGCTGTACGGAAAATAGCGTTTAGATCGGATACCTGATTTTCAAGGAGAAAATAAAATGAGAGATGTTTTGGATGTGCACACGCATACGATTGCCAGCGGACACGCCTATAATACGATGATGGAGATGATTCAGACGGCGCAGGAGAAAGGGCTGGAGGTGTATGGAATTACGGAACATGCGCCGGGGATGCCGGGAAGCTGTCATGAATTTTACTTTCACAATCTGAAAGTCGTAGAGCGGCAGCATGGAGACATGGAGCTGCTTTTGGGTGTGGAGCTGGATATTCTGGATGAGAAGGGAACGATAGATCTGGATGAACCGTATCTTGGCAGAATGGATGTGGCAATCGCAAGTCTTCATACTCCATGTATTGAAGCCGGCAGCAGAGAATGGAATACAGAATGTCTGGTTCAGGCTATGAAAAATCCCCATATTAATGTGATCGGTCATCCGGATGACGGGCGTTATCCGGTGGATTATGAGGCTGTTGTACAGGCGGCGAAAGAATATCACACGCTTCTGGAAATCAACAATAATTCACTGAATCCTCAGGGGTTCCGCCGGAATGCCAGGGAAAATGATCTGGAGCTTTTGCGGCTTTGTAAAAAATACAGGGTATCTGTAATTATGGGAAGCGATGCGCATTACTGTAAGGATATCCTGAATCATGAGCGTATTTTTCCGCTTTTTACGGAAACAGATTTCCCGGAGGAACTGATTGTCAATACAGACAGGGAAAAGCTGTATGCATATATTAATAAATATCAATAGGTACCGATTACTGTGTGAACAGTAATCATACAATTTCTTTTGACAGGCATTCTACCTGAAAATGCTGGACTTTATGATTTTAATGTGCTAATATGATATCATAAAATAAAGTAGTGGTCTTTGCATGAAACGGGATAAAAAGCACAGACAGGGGTTTGCATTGATATGAGTAAAAGGATTCGGAATGAAGCGACAGACGGATTATTTCGTGCAGTATTGAGTCTTCAAAACATGGAAGAATGTTATACTTTTTTTGAAGATGTGTGTACGATTAATGAGATTCAGTCATTGTCCCAGCGCTTTGAAGTGGCAAAACTGCTTCGCGAGAAAAAGACTTATCTGGAGATTGCAGAGAAGACGGGAGCATCAACTGCGACAATCAGCCGGGTGAACCGGTCTCTGAATTATGGGAATGACGGATATGATATGGTGTTCCGGAGAATGGATGAGGAATCATGAAATGAGAAAGATCATGGCGAGCAGGGAGAAATCATTCCCCTGCTCGATCTTTGTGTTTTTTTCCGTTTTCTTTTTTGGGCAGGCAATCAATAAGTTTTTCGATAACCTGTTTTTTTACATAGACATCAAAACTCAGCAGGCAGATGAATGAAAAAATATGCAGGAACTGCTGTTCTTCTTCCGGAGCTTCCGCAAATGTGCAGGAAGCGATTCGATAGCTTTCAATTACGTCTTCCTTCATCTTTTCCACCTGGCTTTTTTCCAGACTGAAAACTTCTTCATAGATTGACTGCATATTCAGAGGATCCTTTGTGTGGAAATACCGGTCTGTCAGCGGTTCCAGCAGGCTTTGAATATCTCCAATAGAAAGTATTCCTTTGTAATAATAAATATAAATCAGAAGCAGCATATGCTCTTTGGAATATTTTTTCTTCTCCGGGGACGGAATCAGACGGTTCTTGGCATAGTTGTTGATCATGGTTTTTGTCAGGATCTTGTCTTCCGGATAACGTTTGGAGGTATGCAGATGTTCTTCCATGAACGTGGTTACCTGATCCATATACAAATCAATATCCGGTATTTCTTTGGGTTTGATATAGTCTATCTTTTCCAGACTTGACAGAATACTGTTCAGAATATCCTGGGGATCAATCGTCATAATTTTATCACCTCTGTACTTATTATATAGTATTCAAAACTACATAACAAGTCTTTTTTAAAATCTTTCTTTTTTTGTATGTTTTCTGTATATCTTTTTGCGGAAGTGGCCATACTGTAATTGAACAAAAGATAAATTGAATACTTATCCTCCCCTTGAAGGAAGCCCTCGTTTCAGATGAACTGTTGCGGGGGCTTTCGTGTATCCTGTTTTATGGCATTGCCCTTTCTCTGCGAATATATTATAATATTCCTGAAAAAGGTTTTCCGGGATATCGGAAGGCAGACAGCAGGATGAAAAATATGGAGTGGAAAAAGTTACTGTGCCCGGATCGTATCCGGGATTATAAGCGAAAACCGGGTTCCGGAGATCTGCGGACGGAATTTGAAAAGGATTATCACCGGATCATCGGCAGTGCGTCTTTCCGGAGGCTGCAGGATAAGACGCAGGTCTTTCCACTGGATAAAAGCGACTTTATCCGTACAAGGCTGACGCATTCGCTTGAAGTGTCCTCTCTTGCAAAATCTTTGGGACAGAATATTTCGGAAGAGATTTTGAGAAATATTAAGGATGACAGTTTTCTGCCTTCCTATAAGGCGGATGTGTGTGATATCCTGCAGTGCGCGGGACTTCTGCATGATATTGGGAACCCTCCGTTTGGCCATTTTGGCGAAGCGGCTATCAGGGAATGGTTTCGAAAAAAAATGCCGCTTCTGGTCTGGAAGGGAGTCCCCCTGACGGAGGTATTGTCTCCTCAGATG
>Ga0137306_101752_pt1 | contig 20621 bp, 16 predicted proteins | sample Inofroosms_March_FD_97187 | JGI IMG/M metagenome (GOLD analysis project Ga0137306, IMG submission 97187) | Mouse cecal microbial communities from Vienna, Austria - N-Acetylneuraminic and N-Acetylglucosamine D2O microcosms_March | ecosystem: Host-associated > Mammals > Digestive system > Large...
TTGGATCCATTATGCACGGCATGGTCAAAGAGTTTCGAACGGGCGTCAAACTCCGTGCCATATTTTTCAACCATGGTATCGTCAATCGAGAGAAAAACGGAAGAGTCTTTTAAGCAATCTGGAACGATACACCGTGCATAGTCAGCGGTGACAGAGCCCCATTGCCGGTGGTCAAACGGAGCTTCATTCAATGTATGGTAAAAACAGTTCAGGGATTTCCCGGTCAGTTTTGAGATCAGATGTATCCAGGCATAACGGACTGAGCGGAAATCCAGGACCAGTATGGAAATGATCACCAGAAACAGATTGTGCATGGTTGGGACAGTGGCATCTTTATAATAATGCTGAAAAAACCAAAAAAGCTTGTTTAAAACAGGATATTTGCTGTATACAGATAGTTTTTATCTACCAAACCCTGATTTTGTTATATCCGCCCTTAAGCTTTGCAAATGGCCCTGCCGTTATTCGTTCTCTTACGTTTCCAAAGTAGTCCGTATCCCATGTAACAGGCGAACCGTCCGGATTCTCATACAATGCTTCCGTAATCCGGGGCGTACCCAGTCTGTCAGTGCGGTACACGGATGTTTTAAGCTTAAGCATCTCTTCAGGCACGTCCATTTTGAGGTATACCTTTCCGTCTTCTGCTGTAAGAGTTACATCGGGATTGCTGTTGTCTGTATAGCAGACCTCTTCCCTATCGAAGGGCGCCGCTCCGTTGAGGTAGGCGTTTTCATTGACATACACCGGCTGCGGTACCTTTTCAAACTGCTCGTGGTCTTCATTTCCGAGGGATGCGACTTTCCCGGAATATTCCTCCATGGAAACCGGGTGACCGTTATAGCCCTCTGTTCCATACATTGACTGCTCCGTATATGTTTTGCTTCCCTTTACAAAGATATTCTGGTAAATCCGGTCATCCCCGCTGTATACAAGGGCAGTTCCGGCAACCTCTGTTGTATGCGGAAAATGGTAGGGTGTGGAACGGTCCATTACCGGCACACGCCTCATACTGCCGCAGCAGAGGTTCTGGATGTAGGCCCCTCCCTGGGCTGCATTGTCAAAATTATATTCTGATGCGAAGATATTATTATCGATCATATATGGGCCGTGTGTTACCTCTACCATCAGATCCCGGTCATTTTCCCGGTACAGATTTCTGCTGACTCTCGTTCCCTGTGCCTGCCAGTCAAGCCATGTCCCCAGCGTACAGTTGTGGATGTGGTTATGGATGATCTGGACATCAATGGCAGCATGCAGTTTGATCCCCGCAATCTCATAGCCGAAGTATTCGTGCTTTACTGCGATATTATAAATGTGGTTGTCGGAAATGGTGCTGAACACGCAGCCCATATGCCCTACGATTCCATTCTGCCCGCAGTCATAGATGGTATTATTCCGGATGATATGGGAGCCGGTGGTTCCCTTGTTCCATCCAATCCGCCGCCCTAAAAAGACAGCTTCCATCTGGTACTGATAGCCTGGTTTCCGGTGTGTGCGGGTGCAAAGGTTGTGTCCTGTTGACGCTTCCTTTCCGATACTGATTCCGCTGCATTTTGCATCATGGATAATATTATCTTCGATAATCCATCCTCTGCTCCAGTTCGTTCCGACCATTCCTGGCTGGTCGGCGGTGGGAGGGGTCCATGGACAGGCTGCCTGGGCGATTTCAAATCCCCTTACGGTAATATAATTCTGCCCGGTCTTTTTTGGATAAAAGCAGCATTTTCTTACATTGATCTCCGTCAGCTGCTCATTGGGATTTTTCCCTTGAAAGTTTGCATAGATAGTCGTATGGTCAGAATCTGCCCTGGCATACCACTGATACAGGGTGTCTTCCGGGTGCAAAAGCGGCTCGGGATGTTCTGTCCACGGCGGATTTACGCCGTACTCCCTGATCTTGGGATGTCGTACTTCTTCCAATGATTTTGCTTCATAGAATGACTTCCCGTTCATATAGACATCTCCTGCATGCAGGGAATTGTCATCCGGATAGATAAACCAGTCTCCGCCAAGAGTCTCCCTGTATGGATTGTACTCTCCGAAGAATGCTTCGGGCAGAACTGCCTTCCACACATTCCCCTCCTCTGGCTCCCAGCTTGTAATTCTCTCAGATCCCTTAATGACTACATGTTCCCCTTCGGCGGCTTCGTAGGTAATCCGTTCGGCGTCATTTCGCCCGCCATTGGCAGGACTGACCCATTCCCGGTATTCTCCCTCGTGTACGACTACGCGGTCACCGGCTTCTGCGATCACGGCGGCCCGGGAAATTGTCAGGAACGGATGCTCTTTTGTCCCCTTTGCATTGTCATTTCCGTATTTTGCAACATGATATTCCGTCATACTGTATATCCTCCAATTCGTTTAAATATATGTCTGTATATACATTGTAGCATGCCGTATGCAATATTTCCTTGAATATTCTTACCACATGTAAGGCTATAATTCATCAAGCGTTTTAAAAGTATACCCCATCTCCTCCCACTTCGTGAGCAGTTCATCAAGAATCTCCGCATTCGTGGAGGAGGTGCTGTGCAGCAGGACAATTGCTCCGGGATGGACTCTCCCAAGCAGCTTTTCAAATGCCTCTTCATGGGTTGGCTGGTCGTCCTGATACCAGTCTACATAGGCAAGGCTCCAGAAAAAGGTCTTGTATCCCCTGTCCTGCGCCATTTTGAGATTTGCTTTATTATATTTTCCCTGTGGAGGGCGGTAGTATTTCGTCATAGGCTTTCCGGCGATTTCCTCATATTTTTGCTCTACATAGTCCATTTCCTCTGAAAAGGTTTCAACAGTAGAAATCTGGGACATGTCTTTATGGTGCCATGTATGGTTGCCCACCGTATGGCCTTTGGAAATCATCTGTTTTATTAAGTCCGCATTTTCGTCTAGATAGGTTCCCACGACAAAAAATGTGGCGGAGACATTATGTTTTTTCAATGCTTTAAGGATTGCGGGAGTATTTCCGTTTTCGTAACCTGCATCGAAGGTAAGATATAAAACCTTTTCATCCGTATTTTCTGCGTAATAGGCATCATACTGCGCCAGTTCCTCGTAAGTGGCATTGGCAGCAGGAGGCTCTCCGTCCTCCTGAAAGCTTAATCCCCAGTTTCCTTCTGCCGAGGCTCGTAAAGTCTCCTGGGAAAAATGTCCTTTCACGCGGGCTGCACCCTGCCCCAAAAGGAAAGCCATGACAAGGATTAGAGCAGTAGATAAGATTTGTCTGTGTTTCATATTAAGCATAAGAATGGCTCCGGTAATAAGAAAGTTAATTAATTATATGTGGGAGGATATGAAAAAAGAGATGCAGTTGGCATTTTCTCTCACAGAAGCCACACCCTGTGTAATTTGGTACGCCGCTCTCACTCAATCCTTTAAATGCGTCTTTCCTCCCGTCAGGAGACAGAGCGTCAGTACGGCTTTTGAAAATTCTTCTCCACGCTCCCTTTCTCCTGAAGTCTTCCGGGCAATTCATCTGTATTATGGTTCTGCATAATGACCGGGGCAATACAGAATGTATTCAGATCCTCTGTAAACTCCGTCATCAGTCTCTTGATCTTCCTGGAAAGTTTCTCTATATTGAGTCATCCTCTGCATGTATAAATTTAATGCAGAGGAAGGTAAATGTCAATCTGGAACAGGTAAGAAAATTATAGAAAGATGACATTTTATTAAATTTTAATTTCTGCACAAGGAAATTATACTAAAACCAAACCGTATAGGGCGATCTGCCCATCCAAAGGGATAAAATCCAGGAAGTCCCTTTGGATATACCGTATGGAAGGAGGTTAAAGTATGCGGAAATGGAAAAGAATTATGTCAGCACTACTGACAGGGGTGGTGCTCCTTGGTAATTCTCTGTTCATCGTGCCTGAGCGGGTTCAGGCAGCAGATGGTGAAGGGCTGAAGGGGACTATCGAAAGCAAAATACCTTTTGGGAATAATGACATTACCTGTCTTGGACCAGTAGGAGGAACTGTAGGGGAAGGACAGAAGATGTTCACATGGACACAAGGCGGAGGCGATGACCAGAACTGGACTGCAGAGGAGATTGAAGGAAAGGGAATTTACCGGCTGAGTCTTACTAAGAATGGGACAACACTTTATCTGGCGGAAAATGGAACCCAGGTCGGGGCGGATGCCGTTCTGACAGCTGCCTCCGCAGAGGATACAGCAGGACAGTGGGTTTTTGAAACTGCAAAAGGTACGGAGCAAGAGGGTTATTACCGTATTAAGAATGTAAAAAATCATTTATATCTTACAACAAAAAGGACAGACTCAACATCCAGTCGGGATCTCACTGTTGAACTAAACGAAGCAATGGAATCGGATTCCCAGTTATGGAAGCCGGGATTTACAGTAAAGGAAGCGGCGGACATACCGGAGCCGGAGCCTGACCCGGATGAAAATGCCATAAAGGGTTATCTTACTTGCATGGAAGCTCCTGCGCAGCATCTGTCTGTAGACGGAGGACTGTCAACGGATGGTGCGAAAATGATTATTTGGTCCGGACCCGAGTCGAATCAGGAGTGGGTATTCCAGCCTGTAGAGGAGCAAAATGCAGAAAAAGGCTATGTGATTAAAAACAGAGTAACCCAGAAAGTTCTGGCAGCAAATGATTCGGCGAAGGGAAGCCAGCTTGTGCAGAAGACCTATGCAGGAGGCGATGGAAAGCAGGTTTGGATTTTCGAGACAATTGGTTCTGACACAGGGTATAGAATGAAGAATCGGGAAACAGGACTTTATGCAGCAGCAGGCGATACCAAGAATGGGGCGAAGGTTTGTCAGAATGACCTGGATACCTTTACGAGCCTGCAGGTATGGGCAACAGAAGCAAACGTTCTTGCTGTCGAGGGATCACCGCTTTCAAAAGTGGAAGACGAAGACTTTTTCCGAAGCCTGGCTGATCAGAACCAGTGTCTGGCAGTAAGCGGCGGCAGCATGGAAGAAAATGCGGAAATTGCTACCTGGACGGGTCCCGAGGTAAACCAAAAATGGAAATTACAGAAGGCAGGGGAGAGCGAAGGTGAGTATTACCTTGTAAATATCAGCAGCCAGAAGGCGATATCTGCCCCTGATATGAAGGAAGGAAAAAGGCTGATCCAGAAAAGTATTGCAGAAGGCGATGCGAAACAGATCTGGACCTTCATCAAGGCAGAGAATGGGCGCTACAGGATTAAGAATAAAGAGACACGCCTGTACCTGACAGCAGATGTAAGTGCAAGTGGATCAAGGATCCTGCAGAAGAATTATATGGATTCCCCACTGCAGGTCTGGTGTGCAGATGAGAGAACAGCGATTGAGCCTGTACAGAACACTGAGGATTATGCAATCAAGATATGGATCAAGGAAGGAATAACGGTAACATCAGACAAAGGTTCTGCAGTTACAAAAGGAGAGTCTGTAACATTTACACTTACTCCCAGGGATGGCTATGAAGTCAGAAATATGGAGTTTTCCGTAAATAATGTGAAGCAGACACTTATCGACGGCGAAAATGGCATCAAGACCTGTACAATAGAAAACGTATCAGAAGACATGACAGTAAAAGCCGGGGCGGATGTTACCTGTCTGAATGGATATGTGTATATTCCGGAAAATGATTATACCGGAAGAAATCAGTGCCTGTCGCCCAGAGTAGTCGAGGGCCTGGACGGAACATTATATGCTACCTTTGAAAATGGGATTCCTTCTGAGATTGAAGAGGGAGAATATAGCTTTCCTGTCTATGAGAGTAAGGATAAAGGGGATACATGGAAACGGGTAGGAGAAATCCTTAATGATGATACAGTACACCCGGATTCTTACTATAAGATTACAAAATATACGGATGTAGGCGCACCGTCCGAAGCAGTAGAGGTGCAGCAGGGTGAAGAGGGCGCAATACGTCATCCGTGGAGCCTGCAGTGCTGTCCGCAGTTATATGTACTTCCAGAGGATTAGGGAGAACTGAAAAAAGGGACACTTGTATGTGCAGGAGTTGCAGTACCGCTTGAAGAGGGCGCTGAGAAAGTATCTGATGCCGGGTACGGCGGCTTATGGGAATCATCACTGGATTTTTACTATAGTACAGATGGTGGAAGAAGCTGGACATTTAAAAGCACCATTGCAGAAGGCGGAGAAAATGGACGGAATATTATGGGTTATGATCCGGTATGGGAACCTTTCTTCCTGTATCATGAGAAGAATCTGATCTGCTATTATTCTGATGAGACGGATCCGCAGCATGCACAGAAGCTGGTATATAAGATTACGACAGACGGAGGAGCTACGTGGGGAGAACCGGTAGATATTGTTTCCATTAATAACCGGGGAGCAAGACCGGGAATGCCAATTGTTACGGAGCTTGAAAACGGCAACTGGATGATGGTTTATGAGACAGTAGGAATGACAAATCCGATTAAGTCAGGAGTTAAAATTGCGAAAGATCCATATAACTGGAATCTGTCAGAACCAGGTTCAACACTTCCAGGAATCAGAAATGTATATGGAGGCTCTCCCTATGTATTTACTTTAAAGGATGGAAGAGTAGTGGCCGGGACGGGCTCCCTGTCAGAAGTATTTGTAAATACGGAAAATGACGGAACCGGTGAGTGGGTTGCAAAAGCAACGGGAGCCCCGGCGGGATATAAACGATGCTTCTTCCAGCTGTCCACAGGTGAGTTATTTATTACAGGAACAGAAGGGCCGGGATTTGCATCTCAGAATAATAAAATATTTGCAAAAAGAGTGTGGGCAGATGCGGCGCTGGACGTAACGCTGGACCACATAGAGGTTACAGCCCCGGTAAAGATCTCTTACAAGATGGGAGAAGAGCTGGATCTGACAGGTATGAAGGCAGAAGCAGTCTACAGTGACGGAAGTAAGAAAGACATAACAGAAAAGGCAAGGATTGAAGGCTTCGATACATCGACAGCAGGCCAGCAGAAGATTACGGTTACATATGGGAAAAAGACTGCAGAATTTACTGTGACTGTGAAAAAGGTATATAAGGTTAAAATTTCCTACAGAGCAGAGGAAGGAAACGTGAGGTCAGAAGAAGACGGTACGTGGAAGGAGATTGGGAGAGATGAAATCATAGAGATACTGGAAGATGGAAGCAAGAAGTTCCAGATTGTACCGTCAGAGGGGTATGAGATCGCGAATGTAAGACTCGGGGAAGAATCTGTTCTTGATCAGGTTACAACGGAAGGAGACGGAAACGGAACCATTACCCTGGAGGGAACGGCCCTGGAAGGAATGCCGGCAGATATAACTCTGATGGCAGTGTTTAAGGCAAAGGAAGCAGCATACCGGATCCGTCCGGGAGTGAACGGGACAATCACAGCGGATAAGCCCCTTGCAGGAGCCGGGGAAGAGGTGACCTTTACCTTTACACCTGCAGACAAGTATAAGCTTGCTGATGTACTGGTGAACGAGCAGCCTGTGATGGAGAAGGTGACGGTTGATTCCGAAACAAAAACCGGAACACTTAAGATCAAAGTAGAACAAGATATGGTGATCTCAGCAGTATTCAAACAGATATATGAGGTCACAGTTTCCTACAGAGCAGAGGAAGGAAGCGTAAAGGCAGCAGAGGGTGATGCGTGGAAGGATATTGCAAGAGATGAAATTGTAGAGATATTAGAGGACGGAAGCCAGAAGTTCCAGATTGTACCGGCAGAGGGGTATGAGATTGCGAATGTAAGGCTCGGGGAAGAGTCTGTTCTTGACCAGGTGAAAATGGGAACAGACGGAAGCGGAACTATTACCCTGGAGAACATGACGGCAGATACAACACTGTCGGCGGTGTTTAAGGCAAAGGAAGCAGCATACCGGATCCGCCCGGGAGTGAACGGGACAATTACAGCAGATAAGCCCCTTGCAGGAGCCGGGGAAGAGGTGACCTTTACCTTTACGCCAGCAGACAAATATGAACTTACAGATGTACAGGTGAACGACCAGTCTGTAATGGAGAATGTAACAGTTGATTCCGAAACAAAGACCGGACACTTAAGCTCACAGTAGAGCAGGATATGGTGATTTCAGCAGTCTTTGAACATCCTGTTATACTGACGGGTATAGAGGTGACAGCCCCGGCAAAGACAGTGTATAAGACCGGTTTCCTCAGATCTGAAGTTCATCGGACTTGGAAACTGGGAAAAACTGATGAAGGATGATAAATTCTGGACTGCCTTTCTGAACAATATTAAGGTCATGATCCTCTCTATTCTGATTCAGATTCCCCTCGGAGTCGCCATGGCAACCTTCGTTGAGTTTGCAGGGAAAAAGGCAGCCATATTTAAGATCATCTGGTTTATCCCCATGCTCATGTCATCTGTTGCAATTGGTTTCTTATTTACCTATGCACTGGCTGCAAACGGAGGAATTATCAGCAGTATCTCCCAGCTTCTGGGAGGAAATAATGTTGATCTTCTCGGCAATCCGGATACGGCGCTTTACACGGTAATCGGCGTTGTGGCATGGCAGTTTACACCATTTTATATGGTGTACTGTGTGGCGGGTTATACGAATGTTTCGGAAGATGTGTATGAGGCATCTGTTATCGACGGGGCAAATAAGAGACAGTACTTTGTACATATTGCACTGCCGCTTCTAAAGCCCACGCTGAAGAGCGCAGCGGTTCTTTCTATGGTAGGCTCCCTGAAGTACTTTGACCTGGTGTATGTCATGACTGGGGGAGGACCGGGGAATTCTACGGAGCTGATGGCAACCTATATGTATAAGCTTTCCTTCGCCCAGTTTAATATGGGGTATGGTTCGGCAGCAGCCGGAGGTATGTTTATTCTGATCTCCGTTATATCCCTGGTGACAATGAAGGTGCTGAACGGGAAGAAGGAGGAATATTAGATGATGGAAAAGGATTATAGAGCGAGTAAGGTAAAAAGCAGGATATCCTGGGTGATTGCATGTATCCTTGCAGTGTCAGCGGCGGTAGTTGCCATAGCCCCGTTTATTTTCATGGTAATCAACTCCTTTAAGGAAAAGTTTGAGATGCTTACAAAGGGGGTATTCTCACTTCCCGAGAAGCTTGATATCTCCAATTACAAGGAGGTTATAGAAGGAAATTTCCTGAGCTACTTTATAAACAGTGTGATTGTGCTTGTAGTATCACTGTTCATTTTATTAATGCTGTCAGCGTTTGCGGCATATCCGTTGTCCAGATTTAAATTTAAGCTAAAGGGAGTCATCTATTCCCTGATTGTGGCATGTATGTCTATTCCGGTGCATATTACACTGATTCCGATATTTAAGATGTCCCAGGGGATGCACATGTATGACAGCATCTGGGCACTGATAGGGCCGTATGTGGCAATGGGAATCCCGATCTCCGTATTTATTCTGACAAGTTTTATGGAGCAGATCCCGAAGGAAATTGAAGAGGCTGCGGCCATAGACGGCTGCGGAAAGACCAGAATGTTCTTCTTGATTATTCTACCAATGGCAAAGCCGGGACTGTCTACACTTGCAATCTATAATGGCGTCAATATGTGGAACGAATTTATTTTTGCGTACACATTGACACAGAGCCAGGGAAATCGTACACTTCCATTAGCAGTATGGGAGTTTCAGGGACAGTACTCCATGAATACTCCGATGATTATGTCTGTCCTGACTCTGACAGTCCTTCCGATGATCCTGTTGTTCATCTTTGCACAGGATAAGCTGATCAAGGGCATGGCAGCCGGGGCAGTAAAAGGATAATTTTTCGGCAGGGAGGCGGTGTGTATGAAGCTGAATAACAGGATAAATGACTGGAATCTGAAGGGGAAGATTAGTTTTTTCCTGACCCTTACGATTCTCGTGACCTCTATCATTATTATGGCCATTTCCACGGTTTCTTCCATGAACTATATGACAAAACAGTCAAGGGAGATGGCAGAGACACAGCTTGATACACTCGCCTCGAATTATGCCGATACATTAAAGCAGTATCAGGAGCTGGCGGTAGCCCTGGTTATTGAAGACAGCGTTCAGAAAAATTGCCGAAGTGCGGATGATACAGGCGCAGAATATGATGCAGGAGCGTCCAGGGTCTATAACTATCTCCTGAATATGATTAATGTCCGGAGTAATATGAACTTTGTTGTGGTCGGAAAAGAGCACGGGAAAAGGTATGTATATAAGGGAAACAGCAGTATTGTAGATGCAAGATTTGATTCAGCATATCCAGAGGACTATGAAGAGAGCATTCCGGCTAAGCCTGGGAACGCAGTGAGGATGAGCTTTGGCAACCATTATTTTAAGGACGGGAAATATACATTAACCTTATATCATCCCGTTTATTCCACCTCGTCTATCAATGATATAAAAGGGATGCTGGTTCTGAATCTGAATGACAGCCTGGTGGATAAACTTTATGGAAATGGCACGCAGAGTCTGAATTCGGAGCTTCTTCTTGTGGACTGTGAAGGTAAGATTGTGTCTGTCTCAGACAGAGAGAGAATCGGGAAACTGACATCTTATATGAGAGAAATAAAAGGGAGTAAAGGGAGTTTCCGGAAGGCAGGAGTTCTGATTAATTACCAGAGAGTGGGAGACTGGAATTATTATCTTGTGAATGAGATTCCGGTCTTTGAATTATACAGGGGAAGCATAGGGGCTGTATGTATGATGCTGCTCGTTATTTTCGGAATGACCATGTGCTCAATCGTAGTATTGCGAAGAATGATGACAGCCTTTTATGAACCGGTTAACCGGGTTGTAATGGCAATGGATGATGTGGCGGACGGGAAGATTGAGAAAAGGATTGCCGTAGAAAATATGGACGTGGACAGCAGAAAGATTGCAGAGGGCTTTAATTCCATGATGAACAGGATCGACCTTCTATTAGAGCAGGTGAAGCTGGAGCAGCATCAGATGGAGCAGATCCGGTTCCATGCGCTGCAGTCTCAGATTAAGCCCCACTTCCTGTATAATACACTGGACTGTATCCACTGGCAGGCCGTTTCAGATGGAAACAAAGAGATCTCGGTTATGGTTAAGGCCATGGCACAGTATTACCGGATTTGTCTGAGCAAAGGGAAGGAGATTATTCCGCTTAAGTTGGAAATGGAGCATATCCGTTCCTATCTGATTATTCAGAATATGCGGTATGACAATATTGTAGAGCTGGAGGATCATATTACAGAGGAGTATTATGACATCATGATACCAAAGATGACCTTACAGCCATTGATTGAAAATGCAATTTATCATGGCATACAGGCAAAAGAAGGAGGAAAGGGAAGAATTCTTCTGTCAATCAGGAGGGAAGGACAGAATGTCTGCCTTTCCGTCTGCGACAGCGGCACGGGCATGAGTCATGAGAAGATTGAGGAAATGAACCGGTCTGTCCGCCACTATGATGAGTCGTTTGGATATGGGGTGAGAAATGTTAACCGGAGAATTGAACTGATATTCGGGAAGGAATATGGTTTGAGGTTTTCGGGAAATGAGCATGGCGGGGTTACGGTAGAGATTCTCTTGCCATCCGAAGGGAAAAGTGGGGACAGTGAAGTGATCTAAGCTGAATTGTTGCGGAAAGAAAAGACAAGGGGGCATCTGGATGTACAAGTTATTAATTGTTGATGATGAGAAGATGATCCGGATGGGAATAAAGAGTGGAATTGACTGGCCGTCTCTGGGAATAAAAGAGGTGTTTACGGCAGCTTCTGCAAAAGAGGCTCTGGATGTAATCAAGAATGAGGAGCCTCAGATTATGCTGACAGATATCAGCATGAGGGAGATGTCGGGGCTGACTCTGATTGACAGAATACGGCGCGACAAGACAGAGGAAGATATCCGGATTCTTGTCCTGACAGGCTACGACAGATTCGAATATGCCAGGGAATGTGTGAAACTCGGCGTGCAGAATTTTCTCTTGAAGCCTGTGGATGAGGAGGAATTAGTAAAAAATGTCAGGGAACAGATCGAAGCCCTGGAGAAAATAAGAACAAAGAGGGAGCTTGACCAGGCAAATCTGCGGGCAGAAGGGGCAAAGCAGCAGGCGGCCATGGAATATTTTCTGAGGGATCTGATACATCAGCGGGCAAACGCCGAGGATGCGTGTCCTAGAGAACTTCTGTCTGAGAAAGAGCGTCCCATGCAGATCGCAATTCTGCTCCCAGAGGTGTATATGGATAAGGAGAAGAAGTCTGACTGTGACTTCCAGCAGCTAACGGTTAAGAATCTGTGCATGGATATGGTAGATGCCAGGAGAGCAGGATTTACCTTTGCAGATGATGACGGGAAGATTATTGTAGCTTTTTATACAGAGGGCAGCAGACAGAATGTGATGGAACGGGTGGAAGAGCTGAATGAGGTATTGGAGAATGAGTGCGAGATCAGGCCAAGAGTTGTCCTGGGAAGCGAGGCGGAGAGTATAGCCACCCTGTTTGTTTCGTATAACGATGCCTTATATCTGCTGGAGCAGGAGAGAAGGGGCTTTAGGGAGATTATAAGACAGAGCAGCGAGCAGAGCAGAGAACAGCTGATTCAGGACATTTTCAGAGAGTTTAGGCATGCCATGGCAGTGAATATTGCAGATGGAAACCGCGTTATGCATATCTATGAGAAATTCAGTCAGGCAACAAAATCTTACAATCTGTCCCAGGCCCAGGTTCAGAAATGGTGCTTTGACATCGCCTCCGGCGTGTATTTTGCCTATATTACGGAAACTGGTGAGGCGGTGGATAACCGTGTGGAGCTGCTGATGAAGACTCTGATGGGAGCGGATAAAGAGGAGGCGCTTGAGATGACTTCCATGTTTATCCAGAAGCTGGTGTTCAGGGAGGGGCAGGAGCAGCATGAAATCGTGACACAGGCGAAACGGTATATTGACGAGCACCTGGAATCTGAGCTGTCGGTGGCAAGGCTTGCAGAGATGTTTTATGTATCAGCCAATTATTTTTCCAGGCTCTTTAAAAAGGTTACTGGAGAAGGATGTAATGAATACATTGTAAAAAAGCGGATTAAGAAATCTAAGATTCTTTTAGAGACAACAACCATTAAGGCAGGGAAGATTGCATTGATGGTAGGATACAATGATACCAATTATTTTTCGCTGGCATTTAAAAAGCATACAGGCATGTCGCCTACAAAATACAGGGAAATGGTTCAAAAGCAGTAAGGAACAGGCGGGAAAATATCCTCGCTGCGCTGACGTCCCAAGTAGTAACGAACAGTTTCAAGAAAAGATTATAAGGAGACATTCATATGAAGATTAAAAATCCAATTCTTTTAGGATGCAATCCTGATCCAAGTATCTTAAGAGTGGAGGATACCTATTATATCGCCACTTCGACCTTTGAGTGGTGGCCGGGGGTTCAGATTCATGAGTCAAAGGATCTGGTGAACTGGCGGCTGATAACACACCCGCTGAATGAGAAGAGGCTTCTTGACATGACAGGGAATCTGGACTCAGGCGGAATCTGGGCGCCGGATCTGTCTTTTTGTGACGGGAAATTTTACCTGGTATATACAGATGTAAAGGTGACAGACGGCTCCTTTAAGGACTGCATTAATTATCTGATTACCGCAGAGGATATCATGGGTCCATGGTCTGACCCTGTTGTATTAAATACTGCCGGGTTTGATGCATCCTTATTTCATGACGATGACGGCAGAAAATACCTGGTGAACCAGTACTGGGATCCGAGATGTTATCATCATCCGTTCTATGGAATTATGTGTACAGAATACTCGGAGGAAGAGAAACGCCTGACAGGTGAGCCGTGGCTTATTTATAGAGGGACAGAGGAAAAATTCACGGAGGGTCCCCATATCTATAAATTAAACGGATATTATTATATGTTTGTCGCCCAGGGAGGAACTGTGTATGCGCACCAGGAGCGCGTGGCGAGGGCGCGGGGGCTGCATGATGAGTTTGAGACTCAGCCGGGGGAGCCATTTCTGACGACACTGGACGCTCCGTATCATCCGATACAAAAGGCAGGGCACGGCTCCCTGGTTCAGACACAGAATGGGGAATGGTATTTTGCCCATCTTATGGGAAGGCCTCTTCACCACAGTACGGAGTCTGTTACGGATCCCAGGGGATGGTGTCCTCTTGGAAGAGAGACAGGGATTCAGAAGGTAGAGTGGGATCAGGAAGGATGGCCCCATATTGTGGGAGGTCACTGGGGCATGGAGGAAGTACCTGCACCAGAGGGCATAGAGGAGTGCAGATGGGAGGCAGACTGTCCGGTTCAGGATGATTTTGACGGAGACAGTCTGAATATTCATTTTCAGACATTGAGAATCCCTCTTGGGGAGGATGTGCTGTCTTTAAAGGACAGGCCGGGACATCTGAGGCTTTACGGGCATCACTCACTGGCATCCACCTTTACACAGGCACATGTTGCCCGCAGATGGCAGTCTTTTTCATTTGACGCAGAAGTGAGGATGGATTACCACCCGGTAATGATTCAGCAGTTCGCAGGGCTTACGTGCTACTACAGTACACAGAACTGGTCCTGTATCCAGGTGACATGGAATGAAAAATACGGACGTGTTATTGACGTAGTGAGTACAGACCGTGGGAAGACCTTCAGCGTATATGAAGAGAATCCGGTTCCTGTTCCTGAAGAGGCAGAGTATATTTATCTGAAGGTGGAGGTCAGGGGCATCTCTTACCAATATCTGTATTCCTTTGACGGCAGGAAATGGAATGCTGTTCCATACATTTTCGATTCCGCAAAGCTGTCAGATGAATATATTAAAGAAGTTTATGACGCAGCGTTCACCGGCGCATTCGTAGGAATGATGAGTGTAGACGGGCTGGGAACAAGGCTTCCGGCAGATTTTGATTATTTCCGGTATCAGGAATTAGAAACCCGGTAGTTCAGAATTCGTTTTTTGGACGGATGGAGGAGGAATACGATGACAGCTATGCAATTATTACGAAAATTCATAGTCTTATGTACTGCCGCAGCGCTTATGGCAGGAATGCTTACAGGCTGCGGCCAGACGGGAGATAACCGGGCTGTGGCAGAAAGTCCCAGGATAACTGACATTTCCAATCATCTGGGTGAGTGGCAGCAGGATTTGCCCAGGGAAAAGGAAGACAGCCTCTTAAGTTCTTCGTCGGTCCGGGGGATGGTGGTTCGTAAGGGAGGCGGGGACGTGCTTGCCATTTCCTACGAGCCGAGAGAAGAAAAGGAGTCTTTTGATTACTGGGATATCTCTGTGCCATACCAGTCTCTGGTTTCTGTAAATACGGAGGAGCTTTACCAGCTCTTCGAATTAGCAGTTCAGATTAATGGCGGGGAGCATAAGAGCGCGGACATCAGCCTGCAGGAAGCAGGACTTGAAGAAAGCGGCACTTCTCTTTTCATTGCTTACAACAGTGAACAGCAGGAAGGTGAAAAAGGAGTTCCTGAGCCGACAGCAGCGAGAAATATTCTCATCGGAAAGGAAGACGGGAAAGGAAACTACTATGCAGTGTCGGAAGGGGAGCAGAGGGTGTACCTTGTTGACAAGTCAATGACCGACGCAGTCCTAAATGCGGATCCATACCAGTATATATTGAAGATTCCGGCACTGGTCAGCGTGAATTCTGTGTCCCAGGTGAATATTCTCATCCCGGATGGAGAGACACATGTTATGGAACAGTCAGAGGATAAATGGATCATTGACCAGGAGGAAGTAGAACAAGAGAAATTCCAGGAGCAGTATGGGAAACTTCTGGGAATTATGATTACAGGAGAACTCCCGGAGGATTTTAAACCAGATACAGACCGGAAGCCAGTACTGACACTGCAGTTTCTGAGAAATGCCAAAGGGGCATCAGATATTGAAGTAAAATACTATGAATATGATAAAGAACACATGAGCGTCAGCGTGAATGGGATGGAACGATTCCTTGTTGATGGTTCGGATATACAGAATCTGCGGAAACTGTCCTCCCGCCCGTCTACATCTTTATTATACACCATTTGCGCGGATTCAGATATGAGAGTGAAGGAAATTACGGGTGTCTAGATGGCAGAGGAATACAATTTCAATAAAAGTAACGCTTAAAAAGGGCTGTTATGTCCGAGATTGTTTAGTCTCTGGTGTAACAGCCCCTAATCGAAAATGCCAAATGCCCTGCCCCTTGTATTCTCTTTTAATATTTTACGGTCTTTTTCTTTGTTTTGTAACCGGACTTGGATACAGTTATTTTTACACGTACATTCTTAATCTTCTTCTTAAATTTTATCGTAGCAACTCCCTTTTTATTAGACTTTATGGTCTTTGATTTTTTGCCGAGAACAGATTTCTTTGCCTCAACTTTGACACTTGCTTTCGCAATTGTCTTAATCTTTAGTGTCTTGCCGCTCCTGGAAATCTTTAGTTTGCTGATTGTCTTTTTTGCAGATGTAGTTTTAGACGGCTTTTTTGACGAGGTTGACGAATTCGTTGGCTTGTTTTGTGAACCTGATGAGGAGGATTTTACTACCGTAACCTTATAAGACGCAGAGATATTCCCGCTCTCAATCTTTGCTGTAATCGTAACCTGACCAGGTGCGATTCCCTTTACTACCCCGTTGGCATCTACTGTGGCAATAGACGGATTCGAACTGCTATATACAGGGATTACATCCAGTTCTCCTTTATTATCGCTTACATAAGCCGACTGTTGGTATGTTTCTCCAGTCCGGATTGTCCGACTACTGTTGTAAAATGATATCTGTGTCGGCACTCTGACTGCCTTTGCGGTAAGTGTAAGTCTTGTCCCACTGGTTGCTGTGGCAATGATTGTAACCTGGCCGTCTGTTTTCGCTGTCATCTCTCCGATTCCATTAACAGAAATAATGTTCGGATCCGAGCTTTCCCAGACAATGGCATCTGTTGTATCAACAGGTGAAATCGCGTAACCCACCTGAAGCTTCTGTCCGACCTTCATATCAATCCAGTTTCTGTCAAAAGAAAACGAATCACTGGGAACCGAATCTAATATTGTGCAGGGAATCCCGTTCTTTCCGGCAATCTCTTCTGCATACGATCCCCCATAGCAGCGGAAGGAGACGATATTCTTGTCAAATGAAGCTGACCAGGAGGAAGGATCACCAATGCTTGTCACACTGTTGGGAATAAATACATCTGTAAGCTTCGGACAGCCAGAAAATGCATTCCATTCAATTGAAACAAGGCTCTTTGGAAGTTCGATTGACGTCAATGCACTACATCCGTTAAAAGCCTCACTTTGAATCGTGAGCAGTCCGTAGCTTAATTTGACATCAGACAAGGATGTGCATTGTAAAAACATTCGATTTGAGACTGTTCGAACACTGTTAGGGAGCGTTACTTCTTCCAGTGAACTGCAATTGCTAAAGGCAGAGTCTCCAAAGGAAGAAATACCATCCGAAATATTCAGAGACACCAGGGAAGAACATCCGTAAAAGGCCATCTCGCCTATGAAGCTGACAGAAGGGCCAATTTCGACCGTTGTCAGTGCCTTGCAATCTCTAAACACAGATGGACTCATTTCCGTCAATGCTGCCAGTAAAGATACTTTCTTCAAGTTATCACATTCTTGAAATGCATACCAACTCAGACTTGTTACATTTAATGGAACTGTGACCTCTGTCATTGCATCACAATTACTAAAAGAATACTCTCCAATGCTTGTAAGAGAAGACGGGAATGTCAGATTCCCAAGTGAAGCACAATTCATAAATGCCCCGCTTTCTATTGTAGTCAGCTTGTTTCCGAAAGACAATGTACGCAGAGCACCGCAGTCTCTAAATGCATAGGCTCCAATACGTGATATGTTTTCAAGTCCGTCAACCCTGCTTAGGTTTTTGCAGTTTCCAAAACATCCCTGGCCGTATCCTCTTTCAATTACTTCAACACTGGACGGGATCGTTACGGTAACTATGTAAGGATTATCTGTAAATGCATAATATCCAAGACATGTAACCGGCTTGCCTCCAAGAACAGATGGAATTACTACATCCGTTTCTCCACCGGTATACTTTGTTATTGTAGCGGTATCCCTGTTTATGGAATACTCCCAGAATCCATCATCCGCAGCTTCTGCTGTCTGCGTATTTCGCATAGTTGCTATGGCAAATAACGCAATAAACAGAAAGATCTGCAGAAGTTTTTGTCCATAGCATGATGGCATACTATGGTTTTCCACACCTCTTTGCTTCATAAAACTTTACTCCTTTCAACTATTCATTTGCTATACAATTTTATTATAAAGCTAATTTTTCCCATTTATAAGCAAAACAGTTGTACCTGGTATGGCAATTCTGTTATCATGCCGCGGTATTGATTTTTTGCCTATCAGAAAATGCCGTTATGGAAAAGTATAATGATTGTGAAACAAGAAGGGATAGGGTATAATATTATCAGTCACGGTAGCAGCCCGCTACGTTGGGTGAGAAGATTCTGACTAGAAAACATGAATTGGGTAAAGACTATATCTAAAACGGAAAGCAGATGGTTGTTATGAATATAAAAGATTTAATTGGCGAAGCAACTGAATATGACAAAAAGTTTGCATTAGAAGAAAAGAAACCGAAAAGCTGGTGTAAAAGTGTAAGTGCATTTGCGAATACCTTTGGCGGCACCTTGATTTTTGGTATTTCTGATGACGGGCAGGTTGTTGGACTTGACGATCCAGAAGGAGATGCTGAAAAAATAAGTGAAATAGTAAAAACAAGGTTAGACCCGATTCCGGAATTTAACCTTAGATTCCATAAAACTGATGATGGAAAGGTTTTGGTCATACTTGATGTACATAAGGGTGATGAGACACCGTATTATTATTCAGGAGACGGTGTACTGGAAGCTTATGTACGAGTTGGTAATGAAAGTGTTAAGGCGGCTGCTGTTGAATTAAAGCGTCTTGTTCTCAGAGGAAAGAATACTTCCTATGATTCATAGAATTCTACTTATAAGGTGGATGATTATGCATTTTCAAAGCTTAGGGAAAGATATAAGAAATGGACAGGGAATAGTTTTGAAGATAAAGATTTGATTTCTTTTGGACTGGTAAATGAACAGGGAGAATTAACAAATGCAGGGGCATTGCTTGCCGATGAAAGTCCGGTTCTTTGTTCAAGATTATTTTGTACAAGGTGGAATGGATTGAATAAAAGCGGAGGTACAGTTGATGCATTGGATGACGCGAAGTATTCGGGCAGTGTGATTTCTCTGATTGAAAATGGAGAGGCATTTATTAAACGTAACTGTAAAATGAAATGGCGTAAGACTGCAAATTCAAGAGAGGACATGCCGGATGGTTCCATAATTCAGGACAGAGATCCGCTTATGGTACCTTCTACCAGAAGAAATCCGGTTCTTGCGGATGTGTTCAACAGGCTTGGGTATATGGAGCGTAAAGGTAGTGGATTTGGAAAGATTATCAGTGGATACGAATTCCAAATAAATTATAATGAGAGCAAAAGACCGTCATTCCGTTCAGACAGATATCAGTTTACTGTGGTGATGCCGAACCTGAACTATGATGTCCCTCAAGATGTCCCTCAAGATAAGTTAAATATTCAGATTTTGGATTTGATCCGTAAGGACAGTAAAATTAGTACGGAAAAAATGGCAATTGCGTTAGATGTAAGCTCTAAAACAATTAAACGGCATATAAAAGAAATGGACAATGTACGTTATATTGGACGTGGCTTTAGTGGGCACTGGGAAATTATTGAAACGGAATAAAAATTTGCAGCAAGGCGACCAATAGCGGGAAAAATCAGGTCATTATTGAAAATATTTGTGAGATGGTTGAACTTATAAAACTCGCGCTATTGGTGTGGGAATTGGAGAAAGAATGGGCGAAGTGGAAATTGTAGGCTATGAGCCTTTGGTAAATGATATGAAGGAACTGATACATAAAAAGCAGTATCATGTCCTGAAAACTATCTTAATGTAAGTGCTCAAATGGTATAATTGGGGACGGGGCATTTTTAAAAATGCCCCGTCCCCACACTTGGCGGACAGTTGCTACATGTGTTATACTGAACATGTTATAAACCATCAGAGAGGTAGAGGAATCATGTTATATATTTATTATGGTGACAAAGAGAATGTGATTAATCGGAGTGACATTTATTTTAACAGCACATATCAGGATGAGTGGTTAGATGATGAACTGGTAAGAGAGATGATACTTTATGTAGACCGGTCGAGGGTAGTCAGCGCCCATCTGATAGAGAGTCCGGTGCTTGGCCCGATTGGCCCGAAAGATTTGTCGGGTGGTACAAAGACGCTGATTTTGATGTACAAAGATAAAGAGCATATATTTAATGCCACAAACTGCGGCAATAATTGTGCAAAGTGGATTTTGGAAATTGCGAAGAGGGGAGATCTGACAATCTGCCTTCAGCATAATCTGGATTTTGGGCCGGGATATTTTGAAGCAGTTGTATTGAACAATCGCCAGATGATTCATAATATGAAAGAGCTTCTAGATGTCATTTTTGAACTGGAGAATGCAGAATGAGAGGGAAACATACAGTAAGAGTCAGCGATAACCGAGTTCGATATGAATTCACGATCAAAAGGAATATTACCGTTATCCGGGGAGACAGCGCTTCTGGTAAGACAACATTACTGGAGATGCTGGATAATTATGTGAGACTGGGGTATGAATCGGGTATCAGCATGGAGTGTGATGTTCCGGTGGATACTTA
>Ga0137306_101753_pt1 | contig 20613 bp, 21 predicted proteins | sample Inofroosms_March_FD_97187 | JGI IMG/M metagenome (GOLD analysis project Ga0137306, IMG submission 97187) | Mouse cecal microbial communities from Vienna, Austria - N-Acetylneuraminic and N-Acetylglucosamine D2O microcosms_March | ecosystem: Host-associated > Mammals > Digestive system > Large...
TGTGGAAAAATCCCGCCAGTTGGCCTTTTATTACGAGAGAACTGCTAACTTGACCCATTGCCATTTTATGGATGCCGGCAAGATTCCCGGTATTCGCATGCATCCAAATGACTATATGCACCTAACTGAAGAAAGCCATGACCTATTGGCGAAGGCTTTAGCAGAACGGATACCATTACTTCTGGCACCATAAGCCATTTATAAAATGCTTAAAGCGGCATTGTAATATTTTCCCCCTTGTTTGGAAAATTTGCAGCCCAGGCTGCATCCGCAGTAATATAAGAATCCATATAAGGCAGATAAGCTGCAAGGATTTCCTTCCCTTATCTGCCTTTCATATTTTCCGATAAAGCATCTTCAAATATGGGATAGCCTAACAGATAAGCAGCCACCCTCCCACTCCAAACAATAAACTTCCCCATAAACAGATTCTTCCCCTGATATTCAAAAATTGCCCACTATAATCCCACCAGCACACTCCCCATAACCTTTCCAGAAAGTAGCCCGATACGTATTCCAACAAGGAGCAAATCAGCATAGACATAAAAAAAGTTCCTACCGGTCTACACTCCCATCTTTTTAAAAGGAAAGCAAGCAATTGGAAAATGTTCAATATACTTCAAGTTTCACACAACAGGAGTATTTTCCCGAAAGAGGAAAAAAAAGTGTCTTCGATACTTCATCAATTTATGTCCTTCTGGCGAAGGACTTTTCTATATGGTAAAATAAAGGAACTGCCGTAATACGACAGTTCCTTCTGTGGGATTTCAGTTCCTTAACCACGCATGTTGAAATTCTGTAAAATCACAAATACAATGCGTGGCTCCTGCTCGAATCAATTCAGGATGGATAGGATTGCTTCCAATACCTATAACTTTTCCTGCACCATTCTCTTTTGCATAGCGTATAGCGCCTATGCTGTCTTCGATCACAATACATTCAGAAAATGCTGTTCCCAATCTTCTGGCAGCTTCCAGATGCATTTCCCCCTTGTTTACATATACCCCATCATCATAAACACACATTTCACGGTCAAACCATCGTTCCAAATGAAATGTACGGAAGTAAAAATCTACATTGTCTATAATGGAGGCAGTAGCTAATGCATAAGGGATTTTCTGCTCCTTCAGTTCCGAAAATAATTCCTCGGCCCCTGCTACCAGATGTACCTTCTCAAGATTCTTGCTACAGATATCCCGATAATAAGATTCTTTACGGACAGACACTTCTTTTCTTTCTTCTTTTGTCAAACCAGGAGCAATTTTGGAAATTAATCCACCATTATGCTGCCCGCAGAAAAGCGAGGGATCCAACTCCTGATTGTCCTCATTACAAAGCTCTTTATAAATCTTTGACCATGCTTCCAAATGGAAGCATGTGTCAAAGAAAAGAGTACCATTGAAATCAAATATAACTGCTTTCATCATCTTTTATTAGAAGATCCCGACAAGCGCTCCCAGAAGACCAACTACCAACAGCAAACCGATACAAGCAACCGGTTTCCAGCCTTTTTTCTTAATCAGGAAGAAAAGACCAAGAGTAATCGTCAACGGAATCAATTTCGGAAGTACGCCGTCCAAAATGCTCTGGATAACGATAGGGCTTTCACCATTAGGAATTTCCAATGCGATTGTTGTTCCACCGTAGTTAGATGTTAAAGCACCAACGATGAATACACCAAGCATAGAAGCCGCACGTGTAAATTCTTTTGCATTAGCTGTCAATAACTCAATCGCTTTTGATCCCAGTTTATAAGACCAATTCATTAACCAGAAACGTACCCCAAACTGTACAACGTTGAAAATCAACAGGAACAGGATAGGCCCAGCGAGGGAACCATTGATTGCCATATTTGAAGTAATACCTGCGGTAATCGGTACAAGAGTGAACCAGAAAATAGCGTCACCGATACCTCCAAGAGGGCCCATTGCAGCCACACGTACCGCACGGATAGTATTGATATCTGCCTTCTGTTGTTCCAAAGACAATACAATACCCATTACGAAAGTTACAAGGAACGGATGCGTATTGAAGAACTCAAGGTTGTGCTGCATAGAAGTTTCAAGGTCTTCCTTGTCATCTGCATGGATTTTCTCAAGTCCGGGAAGAATGCCGTATAACCATCCAGCAGCCTGCATTCTTTCATAGTTGAAGGATGCCTGCAAGTTCAAAGAACGCCATACCATCTTATTCAGGGTCTTTTTATCCAACGGTTTAGCCGGTGTTAAATTATTATACTGTGTTTTATTAGATGCCATCTTCGTCACCTCCATTTGCGCTTCCTGCATTCTGCTTAATTGCAACGCGTGTCTGGAAGTCGTTCAGAGCGATTGCAACACCAACAAATGCGATAAGGATTAGAGCGGAACCGGACAGTTCCGGGATGAATCCGATAATTGTTGCGAGTGCGAAACCTACAAAGTAAATACCCCACAGGTCATTGGAAAGCATGATACGAAGCAGGATAGCAAAACCAACGAAACGCATCATTCCGCCTGCTGCTCCAAGGCCGTTCATAATCCATGCGAAATCCTGAGACAGTTTGTCCAGAGTATTCCCCAGTGCGCTTCCGCCGATAAGGCCGGCAATACAAACGATTGCAAACAAAAGACCAAGTGCGCCCATTGCCAAATAGTTCAAACGAACGATACCTTTTGTATCACCTTTCTCTGCCATATTATCCGCTACGGACATAATCGGAGACATTACGGTGAACAGCAAAGTAACCATGTACTGGCCAATCAATGCGAAAGGCACTGCGAGACCAACTGCTGCCGTCGTATCAAGTCCGGAAGAAATCGCAAATACGGTTGCCATAATTCCACCGATAACCGCATTCGGAGGCTGCGCTCCGCCGACAGGCATGTTACCGATTGTCATTAACTGATATGTACCGCCTACTACCAAACCGGTAGGCAAATCGCCAAGGATAGCTCCTACAACTGCACCCGTAACGATAGGCTGGTACAGAGATTCTAATAAGTCGAACTGGTCGATGGCCACGATGAATGCCCATACGCCAACCAGAATAATCTGAATTGCATTAAATTCCATGATTTATACAATCTCCTTTCCCATAAAAATTGATAAAGTTACTTATTTGAACAATTTTTCAATGTTCTCCGTGCCCTCTGTCGGAACCCTTCTGATTTCAAGTTCCACACCGAGTTCACGTAATTTTGCAAAAGCAGCTACATCGCTGTCATCTACGGCTACAGAGCCTGCAACCTGACGCTTTCCTTCTGCCATATGCATATTACCGATATTCACTTTTTTAATCGGCACACCGCCTTCCACAAGTGCCAAAACATCTTGCGGCGTCTCACACACGATAAAAATCATCTGCTTATCAGATGCCTTATGAATGGTAGAAATGGTTTTTTCCAAAGTCCAGTAACGCATTGCTGCATAACTGGGAGCCGCCATATCCATCAGGCCTTGACGGAGCTTGTCGCCTGCCACCTTGTCGTTAGCAACCAAAATAAGGTTTGCACCGATACTTCCACACCATTGGGTCGCCACCTGACCATGAACCAAACGATTGTCTATTCGTGTCAAAACAATATTGGGCATAATTCTCCCTCCTTAAACTATGATTCTTTTCTGAAAATCCCATTCAGATTGATTTATTATAAAGCTTTTTACCTGGTAAGTCTTTGTAACTTTCAACAGTTTATTTGTTCTTTTCGTTTTTTTTATATTATTTTAATTATTTTTTCCTTTTTGACCATAGATTTGATTGCTTTTAGTTATATTTTATCCATATTGCATAATAATTTTCAATAACAAATAATTCCCGGCAAGCTTTTCTTAAATCCTATAGCCAGTCTAAATACGTCTTTTTCTCATTCTTTTGAAGATTTTATAGACATTTTCTGTAAAAAAATATATACTATTTTTGTTATGGAGGTTATTTATGCAATTAAAAACATCTAGCACAGAGTTTGAAAAATACGGCGCCGTCTATGATCAGCCTTTGGATTTGGAACAATGTGGCATGATTAGCCGAAACTGGCATTTAATTGCCAAACGCTATGTCAGCCAGCTTTACCGCTTTGACTGCGAAGTTTACCTTGAAATGCAGGAAGGCATGGCAGCCCTTTTGGTCGGCGAAGTTCCACAGGCAGACGAATTAACGGCATTTGCCGTCCATCGGCTGGTAAAAATCAAACCTGGCATTTATTTTTCTCTTGTAGCCGTTACATCCAATATTACATGTAAGCTGATTACTGTCGCATCCTACTTATCTATCGTGGAGGCCCTTTCTCCTCCTTACCTATTTGAACGGATTCTCCCCCGTATCCGGATTAGCGAGATACTCGGATATTATTATTCTATCCGCAACGCCGGATATCAATTCGGAGGCGAAAAACATTCTTACTTTGAACTCACTTACGTGGACAGGGGCTGCATGATTTCTGAAATCGACGGAAAAATCTTTCATCTGAAGGAACGCGAGTTAATCATTTACGGGCCCGGGCAATTCCATACGCAACAGATTCCCGACGGCTGTTCCTGTTCTTATGTAACGATTATTTTTGATATGGAAACCATTATTTACGATGTAGAGAGTACGCATTATGAGCTTCTGTTAAACAAAGTATTCGGCTACGACAAAAAAATACATACATTAATTAAAACTTTTGTAATGGAAAGCACCTCTCAGATTCCTTATATGAACAGTTTGATGTTATGCCTGCTTCAGGAAACGATTATCCGCCTTCTCCAATCCGAATTTATCGGCAAAAAGAGTGAGCGTTCCGTTACCGATGCAAGGCAGCACTATCAGGACGAACTTCTGGAAAAAATTCTCGCCTATATTGACGAAACAATTTATGAACCCATTACTATCGCAGAAATCTGCCAGAAATTCTCCCTCTCCCGGTCTTCCTTACAAATTTTGTTTAAAGAAAGCCTAAACCAGCCACCAAAAAAATATATCAATGAGCTAAAGCTGGAAACAAGCCGGCAGATGATATGTGAAGGTAAATATACAATCAGTGAAATCGCCCTTATGTTGGGATTTAACTCCATCCACTACTTTTCTAGGGCCTTTACCCAGAAATTTGGTATGGCACCCAGCGAATATTCCAAGATGCTTTATAAACTATAGCATAATCGAGTAGAGAAGATTCATCTTCCCCTACTCGCTGCGCACCCCGTACGCAGCATAGCGGCATATATCCTCTGCACGGGGCACTCATAAAAAAGTGTCTTCGACACTTCAATTTATGCCCTTCTGAAGAAGGACTTTCCTATATTGTAAAAAATAAATCCGCAGAGAAATGGTATTTTCCCATCTCTTTGCGGATTTTTCTCTTTCACTGCTTTTGCAGGCGTTTTTATTTACTTCATTTGTTCCATTTGTTTTATTCGTTTTGTTTACCCAACATCCATGTAATCAAAAGCATCTGCCTCTTACTTTCAGCATCCGAAACCTGTACGGGCTGTCAAGCAAGACATTTTATTACTTATTAACTTATTTTATTAACTTATTTCTCTTTGGAATCGACTAGGGCTTGAATTGCAAACCGGGAAATCTGGATGACTGTGCTTTTTGCCACCTCCACATTTACAGTTTCCTCTTCTATGCCTACAACTCTTCCATAAATCCCTCCGGCAAACATAACTTTACTTCCAATTTTCAGTTCCGTATGGACTTCTCCCAAAGCTTCCCTGCGTTTACGCACATTTTTCGCAGAGATAAATGCAAGAATCAATCCAATGATTCCCATAATGACTGCCAGAGTCACACAAGTCCAGACAACTACTTCCCAGTTAATACCCATAATTCTTCTCCCAGCGCCTCAGGCGGATGTTACATTACATCTTATTGAGACCAATCATATCAAATATATTCTTTCGCTCTTAAATCCCGTCCTCTTCCGCATTGTCTTCATGAGCCGTAAGTTCAAAACGGACAATGTAATCCTTTCCTGTCTCAATGAGCGATTGTGCCAAATCAAGTGGGGAATCAAATGCCGCCATCGCCATAGACCCCTCAATCAGCATCGGCAGATTGGAACCTGCAAGGACTTCTATCGCCTGATCCGGACGGGCTACTTTGCACTCTACCGCACTCTTGAAAGGAGAGCCTCCTGCCAAATCCGAAAGTACCAATACACCGTCGCAATCCTTTAGTTCGTCTAAAGCTTTGTTCAAGTTCTCCGTCAATGTATCCGTAGAATGGTTTTCTTCAAAATCCACATAAACAATATTTTCCGTATTGCCTGTAATCAGCCTCAGGCTGGAACCAAGCCCTGTTGCAAAATGTCCGTGACCGGTAATCAATAAACCTACCATGATGGTATCCTCCTATTTTAATGTATATGGATATAAAGTTACACCCTTCACTACCCGATTCACCTCTCCGGTAGGACATGGGTTATCCGGTGTAATCCCTAAAGACAAAGACTTCATCACTGCGAGGGTCTGGGCAAATACAATATAAGCAAATCCAAGCAGTACATTTTCCATCGGCTCACCGATATTAATCCTTACCGTATAGTCTACCAGATTTTCTGCCTCTTCACAAGGTGTATTCATCACTACTGCAATGCGGTTTTTCTTCCTCTGAGGGCTCATCTCTTTAATTAAGTCCAGCTCATATTTGCGGCGGTACGGGTCATCGCTTAAATATACAACAGTCAGTGTCCTGTCATCAATAATGGATTTTGGCCCATGACGGAACCCGAGAGGGGAATCATACATCGTAGCTACTTGCCCTGCCGTCAGCTCCAGCATCTTTAATGCGGATTCCTGAGAAACGCCTTTGAGCGCCACATTTCCAAGGTATACAATACGGTTAAAATCAAACTCGTCCGCTATTTTTTGTGCTGATTTATATCCATTCTCCAAAAAGCCTGTTGCCGCTGCGCAGATTTTATCAATATTAGCCGTAATCTCTTCCAGATTGTCCAAGTTAAATGCCAGATAAGTTGCCATATACATATTGGAAAAACTGGACGTCATGGCAAAGGACTGGTCATGGGTCTCCGGTGTCAGATTCAATGCAAAGCAATTGTCCCTTCCTTCTGCCATTTTGGAAAGGCTCCCTTCATGATTGCATGTCACAAAAAGATGGTACAAATTCTGGCATACAACCTCTGCCGCTTCCACTGCCCCTATGGACTCCGGTGAATTGCCGGAACGCCCAAAACTTACGAGAATCGTCGGCTTTGTCCGGGATAGGAAGTCTTCCGGGGAAGGCACGATATCCGTGGTTGCATATGATTTCACTTTATAGCCATATTTTCCGTTCAACGCCTGATATAAAGAATTTCCTACAAATTCGCTTGTTCCTGCCCCCGTCAATACAATGTCAAAATCCTCTGCTTTCAGTACCTGATCCAAAAATGCCTGAAGCTCTTCCTTACAGCCTGCAATCTGTGCGCAGGTTTTCTTCCATGTGGAAGGCTGCTGGTTGATTTCAGTAATGGTGAACACAGAGGAGGTTTCTTTCATCTTTTCCGGGGAAATGTCAAAAATATTCATTTTTTTGTCCTCCTTTATTGATTTCTCCTGGCGCGATAATGCAATGCGCCGAAAAACTTTCCTATCAGTTTTTCGCGCATTGTCCATCGGCACGTTATATTGTATCCTGATTATACCGCAGAAAATTCACAAAAAACAATATAGCTACTAAAACTGATAATGAATCACTTAAAAAATACAACTTTATCTGCTTATTCGGTGCTATAATGAGATATAATAATAGAATATCATTTAATTTTCAGACAGGAGGTTTGTTTTCATGCTGATTCAAAGTAAAAAAATATGGATTGCAGATCAGTTTATGGCTGCCGAACTCGATATCCGGGATGGCAAAATCGTGGACGTCCTTACTTATGGCAGCCGGTCGGCCGATGTGGATTACGAAGATTTACGCATTGTGCCCGGTTTTCTGGATATCCACTGTCATGGAGCCTATGGCTTTGACACGAACGACGCCAATGAAGAAGGTTTGCGGAACTGGACAAAACATGTGGTGGATGAAGGCGTAACCGGCCTCCTTGCCACTACCATCACGCAAAGCGAGGAAGTTCTGACTAAAGCCGTTGCCAATGTGGCAAAAGTTATGGAAGACGGGTACGAAGGCGCAGAGATTCTTGGCATTCATTTTGAAGGTCCCTATTTGGACATGGTCTACAAGGGCGCCCAGCCGGAGCAGCACATTGTTAAGCCTACCATTGAACAATTCAAGCGTTACCAGGAAGCTGCCAAAGGAAATATCCGGTATATTACTATGGCTACCGAAACGGACGATGATTTCGCCCTAACCCACTATCTGACAGAGCATGGCGTAACGGTCAGCATCGGGCATTCCGCCGCTACTTATGAGCAGGCTGCTATGGCTTTTGCCCACGGTGCCCGCTCTATGACCCATGTATACAACGGTATGACCCCTTTTAACCATCGTGCCAACGGCCTGGTCGGCGCTGCTTACCGTTTCCGCACTATGTACGGTGAAATTATATGCGACGGCAACCATTCTACTACGGCTGCCCTGAATAACTATTTCATGTCCAAGGGTCCGGATTATTCCATTATGATATCCGATGCCCTGATGGCCAAAGGCTCCCCTGCAGGAACCCGTTATATCTTTGGCGGCAATGAAATCGAAATCTATCCGGACGGAAGTGCACATCTGACTTCTACCGGCGGCCTGGCTGGCTCTACTTTGCGGCTGAACGAAGGGCTGCGGATTCTCGTGGAAGAGGCTTTGGTTCCTTTTAACTATGCCATCAATTCCTGCACCATTAATCCGGCACGCTGCATTGGCATAGATAACCGGAAAGGTTTGATTGGTGTCGGCATGGATGCCGATTTGGTTGTCCTTGAACATAACTATCAGGTTCGGCAGACGTATTGCATGGGAAAGGCACAATTACCTTAATTTAAAAATTTTTAGATTGAGTTTTCAACTGACCAAAAATTCACTACTCATAGAAAAGGAGAAATGGAACGATGAAACATCCCATCCAGGAAATGATGGAACAGCGCAGGGAGGGAAAAAACTGCGGTATCCCTTCTTATTGTACTGCTAACCCTCTGGCGCTTGAAATAATCTTGAAACGTGCAAAGCTGCTTCATACCCCGGTATTGATTGAAGCAACGGCCAATCAGGTAAATCAATACGGAGGCTATACAGGAATGCTTCCGAAAGATTTTTATGATATGATACAGAAAATGGCTGATGAAATCGGTGTTCCAAAAGAGCTGATTATCTTAGGCGGCGACCATCTGGGTCCTTTGACTTGGCAAAACCTTCCCGAAAAAGAGGCTATGGAAAAATCCGTAGAGCTGGTGTACCAATACGCCAAAGCAGGGTTTACCAAAATCCATCTGGATACCAGCATGAAGGTAGCCGATGACCCGGAAGGCCTTTTATCTACCGAAACAATTGCCCGCCGCGGCGCCGAACTATATAAAGCTTCTATCAAAGGTTATGAAGAACTGAAATCGGAAAACCCCGATGCCGTACGCCCTGTTTTTATCATTGGAAGCGAAGTTCCGATTCCGGGCGGCGCACAGGAAGCGGAAGACAGTCTGGCGGTTACCAGCCCGGCCGCTTTTCAAGATACGGTGGCTACTTATAAACGCATTTTTGAAGAATCCGGTGTAGGGGAAGGCTGGAAAGATGTGGTCGCTGTCGTTGTCCAGCCCGGCGTAGAATTTGGCGATGACCAGGTCTTTCTTTATAATCATGATGCGGCAACAGAACTTTGCTCCGCATTGAAGGAATATCCGGAAGTTTGCTTTGAAGGCCATTCCACCGATTATCAAAGCGCCGAATGCTTAAAGAACATGGTCCAGGATGGTATCGCAATCTTAAAAGTAGGTCCTGCCTTAACTTATGGGCTCCGGGAAGCACTTTTCGCCCTCAGTTTTATGGAAAAAGAACTGGTTCCGGAAGAAAAACGGGCTAATTTCATCGAAACTTTGGAAGAAGTTATGCTGGCACAGCCTGCCAACTGGCAGAAACACTATCATGGGGATGACAAGCAGCTCGCCTTAGCAAGGAAATACAGTTTTTCCGACCGCGCCCGCTATTATATCGGCCAGCCGGAAGTAACGGCTGCTATCAGCAAATTATTTACAAATTTAAAGGAATACCCGATTCCTATGAATATGCTGCACCAATATATGCCGGTCACTTATGCAAAAGTACGCGATGGCATCCTTCCTTTAGACCCGAAGGAACTGGCTTTAGATGGCGTCACCAATTTTATGCTGGATTATGAATATGCGATAACGCTATAAGGTATATTTTTAAGGGGTACAAATTTTAGTGCTTATAGGATTATTACTTAAAAGACTATTTTTAAAAAGCTACTGCTTAAGAAACTATTGCTTAAAAGACTGTTGCTTAAGGGGAAATTAAATTGTATAGCAGACTATCACAAAATGGGAAATTGCCAGGCAATTTCCCATTTTTTTAATTCGGTTCTCAAAAGGGCTATCTGACATTGCAGGCAGACCTGAACCCTCTGAGCCCACTATGCCCACTGAACCCTCTGAACCCTATCATGTAATTATAAACTATTTCAGGTTCCTGCTATTATAGGTACGGATTTACATGTCAATAGCCGTTCTGGTATCTACCTTAACCTTTCCATACGCTATATTTCTACCGCGTATTTTCCAGCTATTTGATTCCGTCCTGTAATCACTCTCCCCATATCCACTTCTAAACCGTAAATCATCTCTTTTCCAGGCATCAATCCCCTGGGAAAAGTATCCCTGCCTTTTTTCTTGCATTTTCCAGGACTTCAATTACATCCACCATAACGTCAAGCCCCCGGTAAATCGTATCGTAGTCATCCTTTAAAAGCAACTGGGCAAGATTCTGCACCTCATAAAACCACGGGTTGGGCTGATCTTGCAAATTGAGGCTTTCCTCCGAGTTCTTTGTAACCACCTGGACTTCCGTTACCCTGTTGCTCCCGCCTTTTACATAAATATAGCCCTTTTCCCCTTCAATCTGGAAAAAGTTTACTCCCCATGTATCTTTCGCCCCCGCTGCTTCGCTCACGAAACCTTCATATTGCAGTAGCAAAATACCTGAAGTATCCGCCAATTCCCCATACCGGTTCGGGAAATAAACCGCATCCTTAGGTTTTCCAAATAATGCCACATTTAGGTATACGTTATAAAAATTAATATCCATCAGGCAGCCGCCGGCATACTGGGTATTAAAAACATTGGGCACTTCCCCCTTCAGCACCTGGTCATAGCGGCTGGAATACTGGCTAAAATTCCCAAGTACAAGCTTCACCTTTCCTACTTTAGGCAATTCCCTTTTCACCACCTCATAATTGGGTAAAAATGCTGTTGGTACCGCATCCACCAGAAACAAATGCTTTTCCTTTGCAAGCGCCACCAATTCCCTCGCCTGCTCTGCCTTTGTGCAAAAAGGCTTCTCACATATTACATGCTTTCCCGCCAACAGCGCCTTTTTCGTCTGCTCATAATGCAGGAGATTAGGGCTTGCCACATAAACGGTATTCACTTCTTCATCTTTCATAAATTCATCCAAATCCGTATATACTTTACCTGCGCCGTATTCTTCTGCCAATGGGCGCCCCTTTTCCTCACTTCTTGAATATACTGCCGCCAACCGGATTCCGTCCGTAATTTTTACATTATCCAGTATTGAATGCACAATAGCACCCGAACCAATCGTTCCCAACCTGATTTCTTCCATTTTTACCTCTTTTCTGCGCTGCTTTTTTGCGCAACAAAAGTTTGCGGCAAGCAGCGCGCAGACACAAACTTGAAATTGAAAATTTCTAATTCTCAATCTTATTTACTTGCCCTTCCTTCGTGTACAAGTCCAGACAGTTGCAAAAAACAATCCGTTTATTGTATATTCTGCTAATTTTTATACAATAATTTATTCCTATTATAACTGCATTTTCCCCCTATTACAACTCCCCAATCGAACAGAGAGGAGCCATCTTCCCGTCAGCTTCTGCTGACATATTTCCTCTGGGTGCCCGTGTGCAATCGAATATAGTAAAAAAAGCAAAGCCTTTTCGGCTCTGCCCTTTTTCATTCATATAAGGATAGTCTATAAAGTGCAACATCCATCTTCTATTCCATTAATGCCATTACTCCGAATTTGTCGGCCTCAATAGTTACCGTGGTCGGGTCACTGTCCAAATCTTCCAACAATTGAAGCCCTCCATTTTCCCCCATCATACCTATTGTATACACTTTGCCTTTTATCCTATATTGGCTGGGAAGACCTATGACAATACGGATTTTAGCCGATGTATGGCTTAATTTCTCCACTTTCCCTTCCTGGCTGATTGCATACATGTCCACATGGATTGCTGTGCGGACATTCTTCCCGTTTTGCACTGCCGCTTGCTCCAACACTTTTTATACGCCGGTATTTTGGGCATCGCATATATAAAACCTTATATTTTTGCCGGCAGTATCTATACCAGCCGCGCTTTCCACCTGTTCCTTCGGGGTCAGGATGGCCACACCGGAAACATTTGCCGTCTGATAAACCTCTCCTACCGTGGAAACCAGTTTTTCTCCGTTCGCCGATATTACTTCGTCCGTCCTTACCTCTATCGAAAGCTGCTGTTGGCTGCCTTGCTGCTGGCTGCCGCCTTGTTTTACCGGCTCAGAACCGGAATCGCTTCCCTGATTGTCCTGGCTATTGCCTCCGATTTTTACAGTCACTGTTAAAATTTCAGGATTTCCTCCGCTGCCGGATACCGGGAAAATTTCATTTGTGGTCTTATCCTCTACATAATATAACCATTCGCCGCATGTCATTTCAATTGTAAGCTCTTCCGCTTTTTCTTCTTCATCCACTACCAGATAACGGGTATTAGCATAATCTTCCCTATCCTCTATCCGTGTTCCCGGACATGTATTTCCCGATACCGTACAGTCGGCAATGCCAAGAGCCCACCATCTGTCATAGTCATTATACAATACATACTTGCCCTCATCATACACCATTTCATAGTTCATCCTAATCGGCATTTCTTCGCCGGGGTTTATATTGCTTTTATCCGCCTTTAATGACCTCTTAAGTGAAAAGCTGTCCGTTTTATAATCTTTCCCGTTATCTCCTTTTGGCGCCACCTTTAATCTTTGGGAACGCAATTCGCCCCTATCGTCGCCTGTCACCCGGAAAACCTCCCCGCCTTCCTTGTCTTTCAAATAACATCCCCAAAAACCAAGATTGCATGATACCGTTAATTCTTCCGCTGTCTCATCCTCTCCCACCTGAACCTTAAATGATTCAAAAAAACCATAGTCATGGATTGGGCTTAAAATGAGTTTTGTATCCGGGCTTGTATTGCCTGTCAATACAAAATTATCTGCCCTTACAGCATATACATGATATTCATCGTTAAAATATTCATACTTATCGTGGTCATAAATCATATCCGATACTGCCAGAATTGGTGTTGCCTTCCCTTTTTCTACCGTATTCAGGTTATTTTCCGTTGTCAGAAAACGGCGTAATTCCGCACCGATTTCTTCTCCTGCTATTTTCGTTCCCGCTTTTTGCTGCTCAGCAGCATATGCTGTCAGATTCACCCCCAACAGCATCGCAGCCGCCAGTAAAAAAGCTATTTTTCTTTTTACTTTTTTCGTCGTTAACCTCATTTCTACATATTTTTCCCATTGCAAGTTTATGGATGCATTACAATCTTCCCTATCCGATTACGAACCTCCCTTCCCTTTTTCATGCGGTGCCATCTCCTCTTTTCCAAATGAAGTATTTATTTTTATATTGCATTGCAATATAAAAGGATTGCTATACAATATTTTATATTCGTCAATTGCTCATATATATCTATCCAATCCCCAAAACTCTTGTAATAAAATACTATATTGCTGTCAAGTATTATATTGCAAGATACTCCAAGTTACAATGGATATAATTTTATGAATGACAGGAGTAGTGACATGCTGGATTATTCTTCTATTGGAAAAAGAATTAAGCGTTTGAGATTACAAAAACATATGACCCAGGAAGCGCTAAGCGAAAAAATAGATATATCGGCCAAACATCTTTCCAATATCGAAAATAATAATGCCCATCCTTCTATTGAAACATTGGTGGATATTGCAAATATTCTGGAATGTAGTTTGGATTACCTTGTTCTGGAAAATATAGTAGAAACACAAGAGACGAACTATAACCAAGAATTTATCAATATCATGAAGTCCTGTACCACCCACGAAAAACGTATATTAATCGAAATTTTATATGCCGTAAGAAAAATATTAAAGGAGAATCCCTGAATATAACGCATTAATCTTCAGGAAAAAGCAGGGATCATTGCCGGAAAATGTTTCCCGGCATCCCCAATTCCCGGATGGAATGTGAATAAATCCGAGGCCTGATTTTTTATCAGTCACCATATGAAAGGAGCATATATATTATGAAAGACGATTCAATCCGGAAAATCATTTTTACCGGCGTAATAGCGGCGCTTTCCTACGTCATATTTACTTTCCTGCAAATCAAAATCACCCTCCCCGGCGGAGACGCCACTTCTATTCATCTGGGGAATGCGGTCTGCGTATTAGGCGCTCTGCTTCTGGGCGGCTTTTATGGCGGCCTGGGCGGCGCCATCGGCATGACCATCGGCGACCTTTTAGACCCCATCTACGTGGTCTATGCCCCAAAAACATTCCTGCTCAAGCTATGCATAGGGCTGGTTACCGGTCTGATTGCCCATAAAATGGGGCATATCACCACTGAAACTGACAGCAGGAAAATAGGGAAATGGACGCTTGCCGCTGCTATCGGCGGGTTGTTGTTCAATCTCATTTTCGACCCTTTGGCAGGATACTTTTATAAGCTCGTTATTCTCGGAAAACCTGCTGCCGAACTTACCCTTGCATGGAATATCGCCTCTACTTCCATCAACGCAGTAACTTCCACTATAGCATCCACCGCTGTCTACATGGCTTTGCGTCCGGCATTAAAAAAATCAGGACTGTTTTTCACCATCGGCGGGAAAAAGCACCCCTGATTTTTCCAGTTTATACTTTTTCGTTACGCAACTTACACAACGTCTCTTTCTTCTATTTTATAGACGCAAAGGAATACGGATACCGCAGCTAAAGCCGTCAAGGCAAGATAAAAGGGAACATTATTTATCAACGTGTAGGAGCCTATATTCCCCTGTGTAAGTACAATCACCAAAAATGATGTCAAAATAGCCGCCTTAGAAGACTTCGCCCGCATACCTACAAACAATACCACATAACTGATACTGACCATTGCTGCCGAATCCATAGCAAGTTCCAGCCAAAAAGCTGCCTGACCGAAAATTTCCCCGGACGTAATCCCCTGCAATGCAATACCGGTCCAATTCCCCAGCAGGAAAAAACCGCCAAAGAGGAAAAGCTTGCACAATACCAAGGCAACAAAGTTAAATATCCATACAACCAGCATTTGTGAAAACAATATTTTCTGCCGTTTAATCGGATAAGAAAACATCAAATCCATCGTTTTATCCCTGTATGCGCTAATGATGACGGATGCCAGCATTACACCGGTACAAAGTATAAAGCACGAGTCGGCAAACATTTTGATTGCTGCATATATCATACTCTGCCCGTATATTTCAACCGTTTCCTTGCTTTCCAGCTCCCCGGACGTCATAAACAGCAACAGGAAAAGGATAACGGTAACCGCCGCCACTTTTACAATATATTTTTTCAAGTTATTTTTCTTCCATTCCAGCTTCATTAATTTCCACATCATTTATCCGCCTCCGCCGTTATTTTCAGGAAATAATCCTCCAAAGTCTCCGCTTTTCTTCCAATTGCCGCAATATCCACCTCGTTCATCGCCAGCGCTTTCGTCAAATCCTGCACCGTTGCCTTTTTATCATAAATCCTGATAAGTCTGTCTTCCATGATTTTAAAATTGCCAAGACCGCATTTATCGCTTAAAACATATGCTGCCCTTTTGGTGTCCGTCACACTAAGCTCAATATAAGCCAGGTTCATCTCTTCCACCGTTTCCATACTGATTTCCCCTTTCATCCTCCCATGATGGATAATCCCCACCGTACCGGCAATGCTTTCGATTTCCGAAAGGATATGGCTGGAAACCATAATGGTAATTCCGTATTCCAGGCATAAACTTTTTAACAAGTTGCGTATCTTTTTTATGCCTGCCGGATCCAGCCCATTGGTCGGTTCGTCTAAAATCAGCAATTCCGGTCTGCAAAGGACCGCCCTTGCGATTCCAAGCCGCTCCTTCATCCCCAAGGAATACCCTTTTACCGCCCTGTCGGCATCCGCTGTCAAATCCAGCATTTCCAAAACATTTGCCACACTATCCGTGCTGTAATAGCCCATATACTCACAATGCAGTTCCAGATTCTCCCTTCCGGTCATTCGTTCGTAAAAGCACGGGAACTCTATCATGGAGCCCATTCTCTTCAACACTTCATAAGAATCCGGCGTCAGCATTTCCCCAAACAATTCAATGCTTCCTCCCGTAGGCTTCCAAAGATTCGTAATCATTTTCATAATACTCGTTTTCCCCGCCCCGTTGGGCCCAAGAAACCCGTATATCTCCCCTTTTTTCACATGCAGGCTTACATCGCTTACAATCTCTTTGCCGCCTACATTCTTCATAAGATGGTTTGTCTGTATGATATATGGCATATCCTGTCTCCTTTCTTCCCAGCCCCTTTTGTTGCTGCTTTATAATATTATTGTAGCAACCCACATTTTCAAAACTCTTGACAAAATCTTACGAATTTCTTTCGACGGAAAAACAAAGCCAAAAACTTTACTAATATTTTTTTAGCAGCAAAGTGAATGTGGTCCTTTCAAAAGGAATACTGTCTAATACAATATCGCCGCCCATCTGCAAAGCCAGATTTTTTGCTATTGTCAGCCCAAGCCCGTTCCCCTGCACTTTACGGCTCCTCGAATCCTCCATAGTAAAAAGCCGTTCAAACACATTCTCCGCAAACTTTTTATCAATCCCTTTCCCTTTGTCCGTCACATCTATATACACCATTTTTTCATCTTCCCGCAGAGCAACTCCCAGGTATTTCCCTTCCCATCCATACCGGATAACATTAGAAATCAAATTGAATAAAATACGCTGCAAAGCCTCCTTGTTCCCTTGTACAAAAACAGCCTCCTCCGGAACAATTATCTCCACTTGAAAGTCCTTTTCCGTCAATATTTCATAAAAGCCTAATACCGTTTCCCGGCATATGCCGCCTATATCCAGCTTCGACAGTTCTAAGTCCGTATCCCCTGCTTCCAGCTTTGCCAATGTAAAAAACTGATTGATAAGTTCCATCACACTTTGGGCTTTCTGCTCCGTTTTTTCCAGCATTTCGCCATTGCCGCTTCCTTGCAGCCGCATAATCTCCAAATAGCCAAGCACTACTGTCATGGGTGTTTTGATATCGTGGGAAATATTAGACAGCATCCTTTTCGATGCCAATTCAGAACGATTGAAGTCTGCCTTCGTCTTCAAATGCTTTTCCAGCAGCCGGTTAATCTGCACCACCAGCTCCATCATTTCCTTTTTGTCCGTAAAAACCGTCAAATAGGAATCCCTATCCTCATCCAATATTTTTTTCAGTTCCCTTGTTATCCCTGATATTTCTTTACGCATACCGGAACGGGATAAGGTCTGCCGGAAACAAAGTATAAGAACAAAGGCTGCCGCACAAAAAAAGAGGAAAAAAATTATTGCCTGTCCGCTCATCCCATCCCCCCTAATTTATACCCAATCCCCCAGACTGTTACAACATATTTAGGGTTTCTGGTATCGTCCTCCAGTTTATTCCTTAATCTGCTAATATGTACATTCACCGCATTTTCATCCCCAAAATAAGCATCATTCCATACGAGGGAATAAATTTGTTCTTTTGTGTAAACTTTTTTGGGGTTTTTCATAAGCAGCTTTAAAATTTCAAATTCTTTTGCTGTCAAATCAATTTTCTCCCCCGCCTTAGTCACTGTATAATCCGACAAATCCATTACAATTTCGCCGGCTTGCAATACTTCATCTTTTTCCGCCGGCATCCCGTATTGCGTTGCCCTGCGGATATTTGCCTTTATCCGGGCCAATACTTCCGTCACGGAAAAAGGTTTTGTAATATAATCATCCGCCCCAAGGCCAAGGCCCAACGTCTTATCCGCCTCCGTATCCTTGGCTGAAATAATAATTACCGGAACCACACTCTTTTTCCGGATAACCTGCAGGACATCCATCCCGCCAATAACCGGAATCATCAAATCCAAAAGCACAAGCTCCCAGGAACGTTCCTCAAGCTTCTTGCAAGCCTCCCTGCCATCGTGCGCCGCCACTACTTCAAAGTTTTCCGTCTCCAAATAAGCTTTTAACATCGCACATATTTCTAAGTCATCCTCAACCAAAAGAATTGCCATTTTTCTTTTACCCCTTTCCTAGTAGCTTTTCCGCATACTCCCCAAGTCTTTGCCGTCTTTTTATGTTTGAGTCATTATCCCAAGGTTCTGTTTGTGTATGGATAGTTATTGGAAAAGAAACTAGATTCACATCGAACTTTAAAGATGGTTCCACCTTTGAGCTTGCATTATGTATTCTCATTGAAATCTGCCACCCTTCATCACATACCACTTCTATTGTATTTTTTGAGCCTACTTTAAAACCTATATGATAAAATTGCGTTGGCATTTTGAGTACAGGAATCTTTACAATAGGTTTTAATCCATCCGAACTGCAATTTAACGTTCCGGCGATGTTAATCCCTTCTATCTTTGTTGTACGGTTTTTATCGTCTGTAATCACTTTGTAAAAATCATATCTGCCTAAAAGATACCGTATCAGTTTTTCCGGTACATTCTCATTGCTTTTGCAAGCAATTCTTCTAAGCTCTTCCATAAACGCTTGCAAAACTGGAATATAATATTTTTCGTTTTTTTCCTCCAATTCAGCCCACAAGACCGGCTTACCTTCCATTTTGCTCCTATCACGAAGTTCTCTTAATTCAGAAAATAATGGTACAACCTTATTAAAATAATCCTTTGAGCAAGGAATATTCAGCCATTCCTGACCAAAATCAATCGTTCCTGAAAGCCGGCTATGTTTTACGGCATGATGATTATGTTTGCATGACAAGCCAATTTCCCAGCCATTCTGTTTTCTTAAACAAAGGATATCCCTGACATCCCCTCCAATACCGGCAGCATCTGCTTGCAATGAAATCCATAATGGTTCATTGCCAATAGAATTACATAATTGCGGTTCTAACCTTTTTATCACCTTAACCGCTGACCTTGCTGCCGCGTCCAATGATTCTTTCAATCCTTCTTTCGCAGAATCATATAGCCTCTTTGCCGTAGACAATTGCATTGAATGCTCAATCACAATTCTTTGGTCTTTATCCAACTGTTCACATAGCGCTATGACACATGCGTATTCAAATGCTTTTCCGTTCGATGTTTGGATTCCTGTTCCCATATATTTGTTCTCCCCTCTTCCAATACCTCCCTTAGTTGGTTTGCTACGCATTCTGCCAATTTAACCGGAACAGCATTACCTATTTGTTTATATTTACTTACCAAGTCTCCATAAAATTCTATTTCCTTAGGAAATGACTGGATTACGGCAGCCTCTCTCCAACTAAGCCTCCTTGTCTCCCCTCCATCTCCGAATTGCCATAAATCTTTGTCCACTTTTATCATATTAGGAGAGCCTGGGTACAAAGAAACTTGTTTTGCCATTGCTGGAATTGTATATGATACCTCATTCCAATCCCTTTTTCGGTTACGGGACATATATCTCGATGAGTACGGAGCCTGACATACCTCATTAGGTTCTGCTGCTTTCATGTCTTTTAACGCATCTTTTAATGTCACTAATGGAATCTGCGGCATTTGAAGTTGAAATTCCTGTATATTCAAGTCCTTTCTAAAACCGGATATAATTACCCTCTCCCTATCTTGAGGAACGCCAAAATATTTTGCATTGACCAACTGAAAAAATACATTATATCCACAATCCGAAAACTCAGAAATAATCGCTTCCATAATTTGCCCATCCGCCATAGTAAGAAGCCCCTTCACATTTTCACCCACAAATATTTTAGGCTGTTTCCTGGCTACAACTTTCACATAATGCTTATATAGGCTATTCCTTGAATCATCAATTTTCCTTGGTCCACTTAAACTAAACCCTTGGCAAGGAAACCCCCCAAGTACCACATCAGAAGTCGGTATATCGTCTATATTTATTTTTGAAATATCATTACATACCACCTTTGCCTTACTCCAATTTTGGTGTGTTTTGCAAGCATCCGAATTAAAATCATTTGCCCATATTGTATGAAAACCTGCATTTTCAAACCCCATATCTAATCCACCAGCACCGCAAAATAAACTTACTGCCGTAAACTTTTTCATAATTGCAATTTTTCTCCTCTCCAAACCTTCGTACAAATACTCCTGAGCCCAATTTTCATTTTAAACATACACTATAAAAGTATTTCTCATTTTATCATAAAAGTATAATTTCTTCATTAGACTTTTTGTCCAACTGCTATTGAAAGTAAGCAAACCATTAAAAACATTATAATTATGTCATACGTATTTCAATAT